>Ga0307933_1000380_pt1 | contig 41636 bp, 35 predicted proteins | sample OrgLakmetageno88_FD_201811 | JGI IMG/M metagenome (GOLD analysis project Ga0307933, IMG submission 201811) | Saline water microbial communities from Organic Lake, Antarctica - #88 | ecosystem: Environmental > Aquatic > Non-marine Saline and Alkaline > Saline | place: Antarctica: Organic Lake... | reverse complement strand
ACATTACCAGATAAAGTGAATCGTTGGTATTAGGGGACTTAGAAAAGAATGGAGCAAGCGAAGAAGTTGCCTGCCCTTTAGCGCACTGCTATGCAGCGACCTGCGGTCGGACTATCTGCACTCGCAAACTCGCTTCGTCAAACTCTCTAATCGAGTTCTCACATCTTCGACAATTGCACAAAAAAGCCCCCGGGATCAAATCACCGAGGGCTTAAAAATGGAGCGAGCGAAGAGGTTCGAACTCTCGACATCTACCTTGGCAAGGTAGTGCTCTACCAACTGAGCTACGCTCGCTTTATGGGAGAATGCGAAAGAATCTTTAAAGCACCTCCTATGTCAACGTGTTTTTCGGAAAAATTTATTTGGTCAGTTCGAGATCGATGAGCAACTTTCGACGCACAGTTTCAGGAAGCGCAACCAGTCCGTTACTTTCGAAAATCTCAGCAGTCTCATTGCTAAAGAGGGCCTGCAAAAGAGGTTTTGCCCTCGCTGAATCGCTCGCTTTGAAAACAACAAAATAAGGCAAGCGGATCGGGTAATCACCGAAGTGAACATTATCTCGTGACGCTTCGTATGCAGGACGATCTTTCCCCGCAGAAATCATTAACTCCTTCACTCCGCTCGAAGTAGATTTCTCAGTGGTAACAGCAATAGAGGCTAAATCCCCACGAATCAACGGGGCCAACTCATCGGCCTTAACTTGCATAACAGAAGTCTTCAATCCGCTGACTTTCAACACTTCGTGTTTAAACAGTTCAACCGTAATGTCGCCTTCTCTTTGCGCGGTAATCGGTTTAAACGAACGACTCGTCCATCCGGCCAAGCCTAGCTCTCCCCAATTTTGTAATTGGAGTTCTTCAGAGGCGCCGAAGATTCCGCCAAGCTGCGAAAGCGTTAATTCATTCGTCGGGTTATCTTCATTTAAAAGCACTACCGAGACAGAATAAGCTAGAGGATACACGACAAAGTCTTCTTTGGGTGATGATTTACCGAGCGGCACCGCAATCACAGCAATATCGACTTCTCCCGACTTCAGTTGATCGAGCGCAGGCAAACTCCCTAGGGCAGAGAATTGCACTTGATCGTCTCGATCAAGATTCATGTCCTCAACCACTCGGCTCAAAGAAACCGAGATTAGGTCAGACCCGGTAAATCTTAAGGCATCCGCTGCTTGAACAAAGCCAATGGCACAAAAGAAAATAATAGAGATGCGAGTAAACATAATGTCAGAATAATTAGATTGGATACTTCGAATCTAATTATGTGGAGTCAAACCCGAATGGTGCTCAGTTAAGGAAAACGATGCATCAGCGCACATCCAACTCGGGCCATTGCACCAGCTTTCGATGCAACGTTCGGCGACTGATCCCCATCAATTCGGCCGCCTGAGTCCGGTTCCCGTTTACCTTTATTAATGCATTCCTTAAAAGTCGCTTCTCGTTTTCTTCCTTACTTAAGCTGGATCCACTATTGAGACGGGAAGGACGCTCGTTGGTTAATTCGTCCGACGACCCAGAATATTTCGAGTCTAGATCATACTCCGACACTTCACTGCCACGCTTCAATACGACCACGTTCTCGCAAAAATTTCGGAGCTCACGAATATTACCAGGCCACGCATACGCCTTCAGCACTTGGATCGCACCGTCAGTCAAGCGAACCGGATCAAAACCATTTTCTTCACTGAAATGCTCAATATAGTGTTCGAGTAGCAGTGGCAGGTCATCCTCTCGCTCGCGCAAAGGTGGTAAGTAAATAGTCACCACATTAAGCCGATACAGTAAATCTTCCCGAAATTCGCCACGCTTGACCATCGCTACCAGGTCGCGATTAGTCGCGAACACTAAACGCACATCCACTTCAATCGTCTTCGAACTGCCCAAGCGCTGAAAACTACGCGTCTCCAAAAAGCGCAACAGCTTGACCTGAGTCGAGGCATCAATCTCCCCAATTTCATCCAAGAATAAAGTGCCTCCATCAGCCGCCTCGAAACGACCAATCCGCCGATCCGAAGCCCCCGTAAATGCACCCTTTTCGTGTCCGAATAATTCACTCTCCAATAAATTAGCCGCCAGCGCCGCACAATGCACCGCCACGAAAGGCTCCCGCGCTCTCGGGCTATTCTGGTGGATTGCCTGTGCGAACAGTTCCTTACCCGTGCCCGTCTCGCCCTCCAGTAAAACTGTCGCTCGTGAAGGCGCGACCAACTTTACCTTATCCAAAACGTCCGCCAACTGAGCCGAATTCCCTACGATTCCGCCAAAACTATACTTCTTATCCAAACGTTCGTGCAGGACCACGTTCTCCTTCTCAATAGAGCGCGACTGCAATGCACGCTGTATCAAAATTTCCAATTTTTCCAAACTGACCGGCTTCGTCAAAAAGTCGAACGCACCTCGCCGCATCGCCTCCACCGCCGTCTCGACATTGCCATACGCCGTCATCATAATACAGATCGGTCGATTCGGCAGCGTGATCGCCTTATCGATGACCTTCAACCCAGACTTCCCTGCCATCCGTAAGTCAGTCAAAATCACATCAAAGACCTCCGCCTCCATCAAATTAAAGGCTTCGTCTGCTCCCGATGCCAAGTATACCTCATACATCTCCTCTAAAGCCAAGCCGAGCCCTTCGCGCGTATTCTTCTCATCATCGACTATTAAAATAGTTGCCGTCATATGTGACAATAAGGCACAACTGCCCTTTAAATGCAATAATCACTTATCTTGAAGAAACCTCTTGCAGGGAATTCTGTCAGTTATCTCATTAGGTATTCATAAATCAGTCCGATCACCATAAATTTCCATGACTCCAGAGACTCAAAACGACACCATAAACGCTCAGATCGAATCCGCTACAAAGTGGATTCCACAACTTCGCGAGGAAATCGCCCGCGTCATCGTTGGTCAGCATTACCTTGTCGATCGACTCATCGTTGGCCTCATTGCCAACGGGCACGTACTCCTCGAAGGTGTTCCCGGTCTCGCCAAGACGCTCAGCATCCGCACCCTCGCGACTGCCACAGCGGCCGATTTCAAGCGCATCCAATTTACCCCCGACCTGCTTCCGGCAGATATCATCGGAACCCTTATTTACAGCCCGAAAGAAAACACTTTTCACACCCGCAAAGGCCCCATCTTCGCCAACATGGTCCTCGCCGACGAGATTAACCGTGCCCCGGCTAAAGTCCAAAGCGCCCTCCTCGAAGCCATGCAGGAGCGACAAGTCACGATCGGCGATACCACCTATCCGCTGCCCAGCCCATTCCTCGTCCTCGCCACCGAAAATCCCATCGACCAGGAAGGCACCTACCCGCTTCCGGAAGCGCAGGTAGACCGCTTCATGCTCAAGCTTAAAGTCGGCTATCCAAACCGGTCTGAAGAGCGTGAAATCCTCGATCGTATGGCCTCCACTTCGCCCGACCTGAAAATCAATCCAGTCACTTCGCTCGAAGTCATCCAGACCGCTCGCGACAGCGTAAATGACGTCTACGTCGATCCCAAGATCCGAGACTACATAGTCGATCTGATTCTAGCCACGCGAAACCCTGAAGAGTATAAACTCAAACTCGGCCACTTTATCCAGTTTGGAGCCAGCCCGCGCGCCACCATTAGCCTCACACTCGCCGCTAAAGCATGGGCACTCATCCAAGGCCGTAGTTACGTCATACCTGAAGACATCAAAGAAATCGGCATGGATGTGCTCCGTCACCGCGTCATCCCTAGCTATGAAGCCGAAGCTGAGGAAATTACCAGCGAAGCCCTCATCGCCTCTATCTTCGAAGCCGTTCCCGCACCCTAAATTCTTGAGTTTCCCATTAGCTTCAAGCCGTAAGCAATTAGTCATTTAGAAAAAAGTGCTTCCTTCCGATATCATTAAGAAAGTGCGCCGACTCGAGATCCGGACTCGCCACCTCGTCACGGATTCCGTCACCGGAGCCTACCACAGTTCATTTAAAGGCCGCGGTATGGACTTCGAAGAAGTGCGCGAATACGCTATCGGCGACGACGTACGCACCATCGACTGGAACGTCAGCGCAAAAATGGATAAGGCCTACGTAAAAGTTTTCCGTGAAGAACGCGAACTCACCCTCATGCTCGTTGTCGATCTAAGCGCCTCCGGCGACTTCGGCTCAGTCGAACAAAGTAAACGCGAACGCGCCGCCGAGATCGCCAGCGTCCTCGCCTTTTCCGCAACACTCAACAACGATAAAGTGGGCCTCATTCTCTACACCGACCAAGTCGAGCTCTACCTCCCGCCCAAAAAAGGCCGCCGCCATGTCCTCCGTGTGATACGCGACATCCTCTACTTCGAACCTAAAAGTCAGCGCACGGACCACAAAGCCGCCCTCGACTACCTGAATCGAGTCCAGCGCAGAAAAGCTGTCGTTTTTCTTATTTCTGATTTTATCAACTCTGATCCGGATGCGGACCCAGAAGCACTGCCTAAAACCCTCAGCCTAACCAATCAGCGACATGACCTCGTATCGATCGCCCTCAGCGACCCCCGAGAGAGTGAACTCCCCGCCGTCGGCCTTCTTACAATCGAGGACGCAGAAACCGGGGAAATCGTTGAAATCGACACACAAAGCGCAACCATGAGGCAAGCCTATGCAAAATATGCAGGTAGCCAACGTATCCAATTTGAAGATACACTACGCAAGAAAGGACTCGATTGGATTTCCGTGCAAACTGACCAGCCTTATATGCCAGAGCTGAGAAAGCTCTTCGCAAGAAGAGCCAGCCGGTACTAATGACGAACGCGTAATCGAGAACAGATGCTATTTATCGCACAGATGCCTCCGCAACTGCCCGACCTCCCCACAGGTCCGGACCTTCAAAACATGCGCGGCCCCGTCGAAATACCGGCCTACACAACCTGGCAAGTAGCACTCTTAGCGGTTATAGCCGTTGGTGTCTTCCTCTTAATCACCCGGCTTATATATCGGTATATAAACGCGAAAAAAGTTAAACCGCTCGAAACACCCTATCAGGTATTTCAAGAAACACTGGAATCGGCCAAAAACTTTGATCCAGCCGACGCGCGGCTCCCCAACACGCTCAGTAAAGCATTACGCAACTACCTTCTGGCAGTATCTGAAAGTAACACGCTCGGCGCCAGCAGCAAAGAGCTCGTTGCCATCGCCGCAAAACACCCGGTCATCAAATCCACTGACCTAGGTGAGATTGATCATATGCTTCGCCTGCTCGACCAAGCGCGCTTTCAAGCCGCCCCACTCGCATCCAAGGTTGTGATCGACGAGCTAGCGCAAATCGTCGAATCGATTGAAACCCGGATCAAGAAACTACAAGCCACCCGCGAAGAGGAACTTGCTCAATGAGTTTCTTTCAATTTCAAGACCCGTGGGCCTTCAGCCTATTACTCTTACTGCCACTGCTCGCTTGGTGGTCCAGTCGATCCGGCCCGGAGGCTGCCGTTCGCTTTTCCAGCATTCAGGTAGCGAAAAAAGTCAGCCAATCGCGAAAAAGTCGCCCTGGAAGACTCATTTTTCTAATGCGTCTGCTCGCGCTCGCCGCACTCATCTTCGCACTGGCTCGGCCTCAAATGGGGCAAGTCAACGACTCCACCGAAGCCGAAGGAATTGATATTATAGTCACTTTGGATCTCTCCGGCTCTATGCGAGCGCTCGACCTCTCGACTCGAGACGATGTCGTCACACGCCTGACAGCCGCCAAACGTGTCGTCGATAGTTTCATCAATAAGCGGCCCTACGATCGCGTCGGTCTAGTCGCTTTTGCCTCCGATGCCTACGTCGTCAGCCCACTCACACTCAATCACGATTGGCTTAAGAGAAATCTCGATCGCCTTGAACTCGGCGTCATCGACGGCGGCGGCACAGCCATCGGCACAGCCCTGGCTAACAGTGTGCGCCGGCTGCGCGACCACGAATCCCGAAGCCGTATCGTCATCCTGCTGACTGATGGCGAAAATAATGCCGGCGATCTCTCACCAATCGGAGCGGCCGAAGCTGCCAAAGCCTACAACGTTAAAGTCTACACCATCGCCACCGGGCAAAAGGGTCGCGTGCCCATACCCGAAACAGACCGGGATGGACGTATCCTTCTAGACCAAAACGGAAAACCACTCTATCGCGGCCGCTTCGATTACTCTAGTTACGACGAAGAAGAACTCCGTGAAATCGCCACCATGACCGGAGGCCGCTTTTACAGCGCGACTCAAGATGGTGACCTCGAACGGATTTATGACGAAATTGACGAACTGGAAAAGACTACGATTGAGCTACGCTCTTACGCCACCTTCACCGAGCTCTTTTTCTGGCCCGCTGCTATCGGACTCTTCCTCCTAGCTTTCGAGCAGCTCCTCAACCACACCCGCTATAAACGCCTGCCATGACCTTTGAAGATCATACTTGGCTTTATCTGGCCCCCGCCATCCTGCTCTTGATGCTTGGGCTGACCTTCCTCGGCCTTCGGCGAAAAGATAAACTACTGACACGGTTTGTCGCATCCCGGCTCATAGGCGGGCTCGTCACACAAGGCAGCACCGCCCGCGGTCTGATTAAATCGACCTGTATCATTCTGAGTGCTACACTTATCGCGCTAGCCATGGCTCGCCCCCAACTCGGAATCGAATTCACGGAGCGCAAAGCCCGCGGCCTCGACATCATCTTTGTCCTCGATACTTCAAAGAGCATGCTCGCGACCGACTTAAGACCCGATCGCCTCGAAAGAGCAAAACTTGCAATACGAGATATCGTCAAGCGCCTCGATAGTGATCGCATTGGCATTGTCGCTTTTGCAGGCAACGCTTTTCTTCAAACACCACCTACCCTCGATTATGCAGCTTTCCGTGAAAGCCTGGATTCAATCAATCCGGAAATAATTACTCGGGGCGGCAGCGATATTGGAAGTGCCCTCAGCGAAGCCGCCAACGCATTCCCCCAGGAAAATAACTATAAAGTCTGCATCCTTCTAACCGACGGCGAAGACCTGGACGGCAACGCAATCAGCACCGCCGAAGCCATCGCCTCCGAAAAAATCGTCGTCCATACTATCGGCATTGGCACTCCTGAGGGCGACTACCTGCGTATTCGCAGCAGCGACGGCACCGAGGAATTTATCCGTGATGCCGAAGGCTCACCCGTTCGCAGTCAGCTCGACGAAACCACCCTACAGCAGATTTCTCAAATTACCGGGGGCACTTATTTCCGCCTCAGTAATCAATCACTCAATAACCTCTATCAATCCGTCCTAGCCACACTCCCCCGCCAAGAATTCTCCTCCGAGATGCAAGAAGTTCGCATCGAACGCTTTCAATGGTTTATCGGAGCCGCTCTTTTCTTATCGATACTCGAAAAACTCATTCGTCGTCGCAAACAGAACGCCCTGCTGCTCACCCTTATTTCGATTACCCTTCTTAATCCCCTCCAACAATCCGAAGCACAGACGACACCCGCTCAGGCAAGCACTCCTGCAGAAGCTCCGCCCCTCCCTGAAGACTCACGTGCCCTCTATAATCTCGGGGTCGAACAATTAACTGCAGGCGATTACAGCTCGGCCAAAGAAACCTTTAATCAAGCCATTCAGGAAACAAACGATCTCCAACTGCAATCCGACGCCCTCTACAATCAAGCACATGCCACCAACCAACTCGGCGAACAAGCTCTCCAGAATCAGGACTTTGAGCAAGCCATTCAGCAATGGACAGACGCCGAAGCACTTTTTAATTCAGCACATGAGATTAACCCACAGGATACACAAGCTTCCACAGATGCCGGGCAACTGAAGTCCAGACGCACCGCGCTTGAAGAATTTTTAAAGCAGCAAGAACAACAGCAACAAGACCAAGATCCATCCGAGCAGGGAGACCAAGAAAACAACGAAGAAAAATCCCCTGATGAAGACCAATCAGGCGATTCCGAAAACCAGCAAGACCAGTCTGGTGATTCTCAAAATCAAGAAGGTCAGTCGGGCGACCAAGATCAGCAACAAAGCGAATCGGATTCCTCGGAAGGCGAAGATTCCGGGCAGCAAAACGGTGATTCGCCAGAATCCTCCGATTCCGAAGAAGGAGAAGACGACGGGTCCGAAGGCCAACAGCAAACCGATGAACAAGGCCAGCCACAAGACGCTCAGGAGTCCACTGGCAACCCGGCTGACGACCTGCCTCAGCCTGGCGACGAGGACGCAGCGACCGAAGAAGAGGGGGCTGAAAGCACGGCTCCCCAAGAAGGCGAATCCGAAGAACTCTCCGAGCAATCCTCGGCCGGAACAGCCACGGAAGGTGCTCCCGATGAAAGCGGCGAAGAGTCCGTTTCACTTCGCGAAGCCCGCGCACTCCTCAATAGCTTACAACAAAATGAACGCCTACTACCCTTCACGCCGAATCAGCCAAACGACGGCAAAAATAACCGCCGCGATTGGTAGCCAGCGCTTCATTTCTTTATAAAATAGACGACTTCTTAAGACATGCACCGATTGTATTTATATCTACCAATTTTATTTCTAACGACTTGCGCCTCCCTCGCACAAGCGCAGGTGAGCGTTCGCGCCTACTTCAACCCACCAAAAATTGCACAAGGCAGTAGCGCTCGATACATCGTGGAAATCACTGAGAAGAGCACACAATCAATGCCAGCAAATGAGACGGTCAACACACTCAACATTACTCCAGTCGAGGGCCTCGCATTGCGTAACGGGCGCATCTCTACAAGCCAGCAGACCAATATAATAAATTTAAAAAACGAATTTTCGATCACTCAAACTTTAACCGTAGACGCAACACCCGAAGCGGTCGGCTCGTATTCAATCGCCCCCTACAATTTAACTTACAAGGGCGATGTTTACATCGTCCCATCTGCCACGCTCGAAGTGATTGAGCGCGGCGCAGATGCCGAACCGAGCGTTGATGAACTCATCTATCTGGATGTAGTCTTACCGGAATCACTTTACTTGGGACAAATAATTGAGACTGAACTCAAACTGTATTGTTCTGCAAATGTATCTATCCGCAGTCTCAATAATTTCAACCGCACTGCGGATGGTTATACCGTAAGCGAACTACCCGATGAGTCGATTGAGAGCTCTGAGTTTATAGACGGTCGACGCTACCGGGTCTACTCATGGCCTTTGCAAATCACCCCAATCCGATCCGGCTCCCAAAGTATCGAGTTTGAGTTCGCTATTTCGGCCCTTATCCCTCAACAGCGAAATCAGCGCGACCCGATGGGTATGCGCTCACCTTTCGGCTCCAGTATTTTCGATGATGTTTTCGGCCGGGCTCAACAAATCAACTTATACACCCCTCCCACCCGAATCGAAGTCAAACCCCTACCCTTGGAGCACCAGCCGGAGAGCTTCTCAGGTGCCATTGGAGACTTCAACCTACAAGTCTTTGCAGACACCAAAAACACATCCGTCGACGAACCAATTATGCTCTCCCTTAAGCTAAGTGGAAAAGGGAACTTTGATCGTATTTCTGGACCAGAACTCCCTAAATCTGCGTCTTGGATACACTACGATCCAGAGAGTTCTATCGAGCCCAAGAACGACTCAAAGCTAGAGGGCACAAAACGTTTTGATTATGTCTTCATTCCACAAAAATCAGGAACGCTTGAACTACCCGAAGTAAAGTTCTCATTTTTCGATCCCGAAACTGAAGAATACGTCGAATTAGGCAGCCCGCCAATTGAAGTCTCCGTCAAACCGTCTGCCCGCGGCCAATTGCCAGCACCTACGAATTCAAAACAACCCACGGCAGAAGCAGCACCGTCTGCGAAAGCTCCAGTCACTGTTGAGGCCAGCCCGGAAGAGCGGCTCCTCACCCTCAATTACCAACCTAAACCCAGCAAACAATCACTCGATCGAAATCTGCTGCAAAGCACTGCATTCTGGGCGGTAAATCTCGCATTAGCAGTCATCACAGTAGGCGGCTATATTTACATACGCCGACACAGAACATATCGCAACTCATCCGTGTATGCCTTAAAGGAAGCCGCTAAAAAGTCACAGAAAATGGCTGAAGCATCCATCAAAGACGCCATCTCCAGCTCTAACCGGGAAGCTTTCTATGAAGGCGTCCAAATGTATATACGCTCATACCTGACCCGCATGACCGGCAAAAATCAAATGGCCTCAACAAAGTCAGAAATTAAGCAGGCGCTCATCGCAACAAAAGCAACAGAGAGTGAACAGGCGCTCCTCGCCGAGACACTTAATGATGCCGAATTAGTTCGCTTCTCCGGTGGCCATCAAAAAGCAAATACCCCCGACCTCGAACGGAACTTTAAGCAACTTCAAGCGATATGCAAAAAACTCTAATGAAGATCTCAAAAATACGCATATACGTCTTCTTTTTAACCCCTCTGCTTTGCTTCAAAGGGCTCCATGCGGACAACTTACAAGAAGGCATCCGTGCCTACGAAGCCAAACAATATACTCAAGCGATCGAGCGCTTTAGCGCTGCAATTGATTCTGACAATGAAACAGCATCCGCCCGCCATAACCTAGCCCTCGCTTACTTCCAATCCGGCCAACCGGCCGAAGCACTCTGGCAACTCGAACGCGCGCATCGACTCGAGCCTAGCGATAAAGAACTCATCGTTAAAACTCAGGCACTCAAACAAGTGCTGGGTCTATTCTCTGCCAATGAAGAATGGTTTGAAATTGCATCCAAACAACTCAGTTATGCTCAATGGATTATCCTTTGCGCCTCACTCTTTTGGATACTCGTCGCCCTACATCTCTTCCTTCGCTCAAAAGCATACCCACTCTCTGCAGCTCGTATCTTAGCTTGGATTATGCTCGTTGCGGCGGCCCCACTTACCTACCTTAGTTTCCTGGATTCTAAGAGCGGTCAAATCATCCGCAACCAGCCCGTCGAGCTGCGAGCAGCCCCCGCCTCGGCAGCCCCCGCCACAGCCAGTCGCCTACCCGGCAGTCAAGGACGCATCCTCGATTCCCACGAAAACTTCTACTTGATCAAGACCCCCGAAGGCCCCACCGGCTGGATCTCCAAAGACGACTTCCGCCCGTATTATAAAAACACCCTATAACAAGCTGGAGGGCCATGCTCCCGCATGGCCGTGCACGCACGACATGCAACGATGACTTCAATGCGTCGCCATCGGAATACTCCTTACAACTCTAGACACCACGAAAACGCGGGAGAGTCTGTCTCAAAACGTTCCGAAATCTGCGTGCATCAGCGTCTATCTGCGTTTTAAAATTCAAGTTCATTTTCTTTTACCGAACAATTTGTTAGCTCACGACTCGCTACACCGTATACGGCTTCTTGAAAATAGCGCCACTGCGTCGACGCTCTGAGATCTTATCGATCTCATCATCATTCATCGGCTCAGGCAAACTCGTTGCCGGATCGATCTTCCACTTCGCGGGTTGTAAATCGTGGTCCACCGCCACGCGGTAATCGAACACAAAGCAATCGCCCTCCCAGAGACTCTCACCTTTCGGCATCGTCTCCAAATACCGAAGAATGCCTCCTTTTAAGTGATAAACGTCCTTAAAGCCCTTCTTCTTCAAATAGGCCGTCGAGCGCTCGCAGCGGATACCACCGGTGCAATACATCGCAATCTTCTTATCCTTTTGTGACGCCAGATGTGCATCCACGAATTTAGCAAACTCCGTAAAATCATCCGTCTTCGGATTGATCGCTCCCTTGAATTGCCCCACCTTCACTTCGTAGTCGTTACGTGTATCGATCGTGATCACATCCGGATCCTGGATGATTTCGTTCCATTCTTCGGGCTCCAAATAAGTGCCAACAGAGTCACGGGGGTCAGCCCCTTCCTGACGAAAGGTAACGATCTCTGGCTTCTTTTTCACCTTAAATTTTGGAAAAGGATTAAAGTCCGCGAATGAATATTTCACTTCTAAAGTCGCAAAGCGCGGATCCGACTTAAGCAGGGCAATCGTCGCATCAATCGCCTCCTCAGATCCCGAGCAAGTCGAATTCACTCCCTCAGGTGCAAAAATTAAGGTCCCCCGCAAGCCCACCTTCAAACCGTGGTCGACCATCCGGTCCGCCCACGCGTCACGATCCTCCAACTCAGTGAAGTGATAAAATGCCGCAATCTTCCAACGTTCGTTTTCCATTTTATAAAATAATTAAGAAAGAACCTGCATTAAAAACACCACCACTTTCAAGACAATCCAGAATGCAAAGCCTTCAAGCCCCTCCGATCACTGAAGCTTTTCAAGGTTACACGTTCAAAGTTCGGTGCAATTATATCAACGGGGTAATCTTTGCATTGTTTGATCACAGCAGTCACGCGGGAGCGTGACCCTCCACTTTTGTATCATGGAGGGACGCGCTCCGCGTGTCCGCCAGAGCCTAAGCAGCACAATCCCGAAGCATTTGTAGTAGACGATAAACGTTCACACTCATTTAATTCTTGTCCAAGCGTAGCATACCTGTCATCTCCCTCGCCTTCACTTAAGAAGGCACTCAATTCGTAAGCCCTTCGCTAATAGCTCAAGTATCGGTAGATCCGGTCAAAGAGCCCACTACCAATACAATGAATATTACATTTTCCGATCTCGGCCTTCGTGCTGAACTAATTGAAGGGATCAATCGCCTCGGCTATGAATCACCTTCTCCAATTCAGGCAGAAACCATACCTGTTGCGCTCGCCGGCAAAGATATCGTCGGCCTCTCTCAAACAGGCTCCGGCAAAACCGCCGCCTTCGGCCTTCCCGCACTCGAAAAGCTTGATTTGCAGTTAAAGGAGACTCAAATCCTCGTCCTCTGCCCGACCCGCGAACTTGCCGTCCAAGTCTGCGAAGAAATCAATCGCCTCGGTTCGGCCATGAAAGGTCTATCCGCCGTGCCCGTTTATGGTGGTGCTCCCATCGATCGTCAAATGCGCGCTCTGCGCAATGGTGCCCACATCGTAGTCGGCACGCCTGGTCGCGTCATGGATCACCTCCGTCGCAAAACCCTCCGCACCGATGCTATCCAAATGTGCATTCTCGATGAAGCCGATCGCATGCTCGACATGGGCTTCCGCGAAGACATGGAGATCATTCTCGAAGCGACCCCCGAGAACCGCCAGACCCTCTTCTTTTCCGCCACGATGAACAAAGCGGTTCAAGGGCTGATTAAAACTTTTTCCCGCGACGCCCAACAAATCGCTATCGAGCGCAAGTCACTCACCGTCGACACGATTGAGCAGACTTACTACGAAGTTCGTAACCGCTCGAAAGTTGAAGTGCTCTGCCGCCTTCTTGACCTTGAAACCAACCCGCGTGGCATCGTCTTCTGCAACACCAAACAAATGGTCGAAGACGCGACCGAAGCCCTCGCGGCCCGCGGCTATGTCGCTGATCGTATCCACGGTGACATTACACAAGCCAACCGTGAGCGCGTGATTAAAAAATTCCGGGATGGTTCAGTCGAGCTGCTCGTCGCCACCGATGTGGCCGCACGTGGCCTCGATATCGACGACGTCGACATGGTCTTTAACTTCGACCTTCCCTACGACCCGGAAGACTACGTCCACCGCATCGGCCGCACGGGTCGCGCTGGTCGCTCCGGTAAATCCGTAACCTTCGTTTATGGCCGCGACATCTACCGCCTTGAAGCGATTGAGCGTTACACACGCCAAGTCATTCGCCGCATGCAGATTCCTTCGATGGAAGAGGTCGAAGGTCGCCGCGCCGATAAAGTTTTTAATCAAGTAAAAGAACTACTCGAAAAAGGCACCTTCACGAATCACGAACAGCGCGTAGACCGCTTACTCGACTCCGGCCATACACCGACCGATATCGCCAGTGCGCTCTTTGACCTGCTTCAAGGCGACGAGTCCCGCGAAGGCGAAAAGATCGCAGAAGATACCGAACCCTACCACGACAAGCCCCAAAGCAATAAAGGTGGAAGCGGTGGCGGACCCCGTGGACAGCGCGGTGGCAGTGGCGGCGGAAAAGGTCGCGGTGGCTTCAAACGCCGTGGTGGTTTCGACAAAAAACGTGGTAACGACGCACCGTCTGGAAACAACGAGAGTAACTACTCTAGCACGAAGCGACCCTTCAAGACGAAAAGCAAAATCAGCGGCACAAAGTTTAAAAAGCCCACATCTGATACTTTTGTTCCCGTCGCCAAGCCAAAACGCCGCTTCAAAGCACCCGAATAATCTGGAGGCTCATGCCTCCCGAATAATAAATCTGGAGGGTCATGCTCCCGCATGACCGCGAGCAAAGCCACCGATTTCAATCAACCACAACAGCCTACACTAAGAACTATAGGCAACCGTACGATCAGCCTAGGCACGAAATCAGCATGTCAGATACAAAACCAGCATTCCTCTCTCCCAGCCAGAAACGAATCGTGGCTGCTGGTGGCACCGCACTAGCCACCGTATTCCTGATCGCGACTGCTTTCTTAGCATTCGTTCTACTACGCAACTTCGTAACCACCTTTCAAGACGTCCTGCTACCATTGGCGATCGCAGCAATCCTAGCTACCCTACTACGCCCAATCATCACCTACTGCGAAGCGCATACACGCCTGCACCGCATAGGCGGCATTGTCCTGCTCTACGTTTTGGTCATTCTCGTTTTAGTCGTCCTCGCAGTCTTTACCATGCCTGCCTTGCTCAACCAAATCGGGCAACTTCTCCAATTACTCCCCGAAATTACCGATAAATTACTCGCCTTTTTCCAAGCGAAAGCGCCCGGTATCTGGGACTGGCTTACGCAAAAGCTAGGGCAGTCACCACAAGACTACCTACAAGAGCAGCTGTCCCAAAACACAGACATTCTCAAACAAGGGTTCGCCAACTTGCAGTCATCCGCAGGTTCCATGTTCCACTTACTTGGAGGTATCTTCGGTAAGATCGCCGCTTATTCCATTATTCCCGTCTATCTCTTTTTTATCCTGAACGGAGACCGTGACATCTGGAAAGACCTGCAGAAACAGCTCGATTTCCTCCCTCAAAGCCGACGTGACGACCTCGTCTATCTCGCAAAACAGTTCAGTGATATCCTCACCGCTTTCTTTCGCGGACAAATCGTAATAGGCTTGCTCCTCGGACTTGTCCTAGCGGTCGGCTTTGGGCTCGTTGGCCTTAAATTTGGCATCGCGATCGGACTTGCGCTCGGTCTTCTCAATATCATTCCCTACCTTGGCACTATGCTCGGCATCGTCACCGTCCTCCCCATCGCTTACCTCCAAGAAGGCGGCGGCCCGCAACTCATTGCACTCTGCGCCCTCATTTTTATCGTCGGACAACTTCTGACCGATTATGTCTTCACCCCACGCATCATGGGCGATAAAACAGGTATGGGCCCAATGCTCATCATCTTTTCCATTTTCTTTTGGGGCACCGCCCTTGGCGGTCTTCTTGGCATGATACTCGCTATTCCCCTCACTGCATTTTTCCTCGTCTTCTGGCGCCTCGCGAGAGAGAAATACCTCCCCGCACTCACCGCGAAAAAAGAAACCGAGGCATAGTTTTCGTCGTTTAACGGCTCGTGCAGACACATCATTAAATTCCGACTTCACTACTTTCCTTATTAATTCGAACGGCTCCTAGCGGTTCCTCCTAATTCTCATAAAAAATGACTCGTCCCGACAACCGCTCTATCGATCAACTTCGCGAAATTCGCTTTGAAACTGGCATCGCACCACACGCTCTCGGCTCTGTTCTAGTCAGTTTTGGCAAAACCCGCGTCATTTGCGCTGCCTCCATTGACGAGCGCGTGCCCGGCTGGATGCGTTCCCAGAAAGTCGAAGGTGGTTGGATGACCGCAGAGTATTCCATGCTCCCCTACAGCACACTTGACCGCAAACAGCGCGATATTAGTCGCGGTAAAGCCGACGGACGAACGATCGAAATTCAGCGCCTCATCGGTCGTTCACTCCGCGCAGTTTTCGACCTAAAGAAGCTAACGGGTAAGACGATCTGGATCGATTGCGACGTCCTCCAAGCCGACGGCGGCACCCGCACTGCATCCATAACGGGAGCCTACGTCGCTGCGCAAATTGCTATTCAAAAGCTCATCGCAGATGATAAGCTAGCTGAGAATCCATTCACAGATTCCGTCGCCGCTATCTCTGCCGGCGTCTACCAAGGCACTGCCGTGCTCGACCTGAATTACGTCGAAGACAAAGACGCCACCGTTGATGCCAACATCGTTATGACCGGCTCCGGAAAATATGTCGAAGTGCAAAGCTCCGGCGAAGAAGCCACTTTCGACCGCGATCAACTCAACGCACTCTTAGACCTCAGCGCCAAAGGTGTTCAGGAAATCACTCAACTGCAAAACGAAGCGATCGCTGCCGGGCTAGTTTAGTCCGCTTTTCGATTCTTCGCTTCGATCCAGCGGCTCATATACTCCGTGCTGCGGTGGTGGTGGTGGCGCAGCATTTGCCCGGTAAAGTTTCGCTGGCGGCGGCCTTCTAGATCACTGGCTACCGCTGACAGCCAAGCACCTAACTTAGGTTGCCACACTTCCCTCAAAAAGCGCTCTTTCAGGATTGCCTGCCCCGCAGTTTGCACCTCAGTCCAAACTGCAACAGTTTGATAGGTGGCGACCGCCGCTTGCGCAAATAAATCTGGGTCCTCCGAAATAGTGCAGCCCCAGCCTAATGCACCTGTAATGCCCTCCGCACCGATCAGCGAGCACACGGTTGGCGTGCCGGTAAGAAACCCGTCAAATACCTTGCCTTTCAAGCCGGCTCCAAAACGAAGCGGCGCTAAATTGACACGATACTGAGCCATCGTTTCGAGTGCATCTTCCGCCCGCCCTTTATAGAGGATTCCTTGCTTCGGCGCATTCAATTCACTCGCATATTTATCCCCATAAGATCCATAAATATGTAATTCCGTCTCGGGTAACTCCTTTCGTATCTTCGGCCAGATCATATCACGACACCAGCGTGCGGCATCTAGGTTCGGTGCATGAAGAAAGCTACCGATCAGTATACAATGCTTACGTTTTTCATAACTGTTAAACTGCTGAACGTCGGGCGCATCGATCAAGAACGGCCAATACAGTAGCAGTTCCGGATCGATCCCAAATTCGCTTTGCAGTATTTCCATCTCTACTTCTGAAATGATCAGTGTCCCGTCACAGCGAAGAATCGAAGCGATCTCACGCAAAGCGACCGCGTTTTTCAGATTGGCCGGAGCATTCGTCTTGACCGATTCCGCACGCGCATCACGCAAGCAATGCAAGTCACTGGTCTCGAGTATCCGCAGCGCTTGTGGGCAAGCCAGCTCGACTCGCCAGCCGAACTGCTCTTCCGTCATGAACCGATCAAAAATAACCACGTTGGGCGAAAGCTCCCGAATCCAATGATCGAAACCACTGTCATTGACAGCGATTGCATGTTCAGTGACTCCGAGATTCCGTAGGTCCGCGCGATATGGACCCTTCTCCGCCGCGCTCGCAAAACTAACCGCATAGCCGGCACAGTGCAGCGCTTCGATTAAATCAATCACCCGCCGACCCGCCGCAGTCGAATTTGGCTCAGGCCAAACCTTGCCTACGATCAAGCAATGCATCGCGGTAAAAACCTGCTATTGGACAATACCACCACTGCTCAAGAAAATGCCTTTTAGATTCATTTCCAGCTGGCGCGGATTCGGCGAATTGCTCATCGCATCTTGTTTCGAGATCATCCCGTTTTTGACCAAACGATATAAATCCTGATTAAATGTTTTCGACCCATTGTCCTCGTTCGATTCCATGACCGCTTCGATCTTTTCAAAATTACCCTCCGTAATGACCTTACGCGAAAGGGAATCGAGCACCAGAGTTTCCGAAACGGGCACACGCCCCCCGCCTTCGAGTGCAGGTAGAAGCTTCTGGGTAATCGCTGCCCTTAAAGCGCCCGCAACTTGTCGTTGTAATGCGATCCGACGTTCCTCTGGGAAAAACTCAAACAACCGCTGGATCGCTTGCTGCGCATTGGAAGCATGCAAGGTTCCAAAAACAAGGTGGCCCGTCTCCGAAGCTTGCAGCGCCGTCTCAAAAGTATCTTTGTCGCGCATCTCTCCCACCAATATAACATCCGGGTCCTGACGTAGAACCGCCCGCATACCTTGTGTGAAGCTAGGGCAATCGATACCGATCTCACGCTGGTTAATAATCGATTTCACATCCGTGTAAGTATATTCGATCGGATCTTCCAGAGTGACGATATGCTTATCAAAATTGTGATTAATGTGATTAATCATGGCGGCCAGGGTAGAACTCTTACCCGAACCTGTGGAGCCACAAAGAAGAATAATTCCATCCTTTTGCTCGCACAGTGTCCCAAGCGTGCCCGCATCGATGTTTAAGCTCTTGAATGTCGGCGGGTGATCATTCACGTGCCGCATGACCACGCTCGGTAAGCCGCGTTGCAAAAAGCCATTCACACGGAATCGCCCGACACCATCCACCCTGTAAGAATAGTCCACTTGTCGATTTTCGGTCCAGGTGTGGTAAAATTCTTCCGGCACCGACTGCTCGATAAATTCTTTGACCTCCTTCGGACTAATCGGCTCCATCTCGACCGACTCGAGTCGGCCGCTCATGCGTAAAAACGCGGGCTTATTCGATTTTATATGAATATCGCTGGCTCCATTTTCGACCGCGAGTGCAAGTAATCCGTGTATTGTTTCGAGGACAGACATATTTTTAAATCAAGTTGATCTTTAACTGATGAAATTTTCTGTTGAACATGGCGAATGGAATCTACGTTCTAGTAGACAGATTTAGAACTTTTTTATATTCTTTCGCTCCGACCATGAAGACAAATCAATTTTCAGGCATATTCACAGCCCTAGCCACGCCCATGCTTAACGGAGCAGTAGCCTACGACGATCTGTCCAAATTGGTCGCTCACCAAATCGAAGGCGGTATTAACGGACTCGTCCCCGTAGGCACGACTGGAGAGTCACCCACCCTAAACAACAAAGAACACATTCAAGTCATTCAAAACGTAGTCGAAGCTGTAAAGGGCCGTGTCCCCGTCATCGCAGGAACCGGCTCTAACTCGACTGCTGAAGCCATCAACCTCACGCGTCAGGCGGATGCCGCCGGTGCCGACGGCTTTCTCATCGTTGCACCCTACTACAACAAGCCGAACCAGGAAGGACTCTTTCAACACTTTAGTAAAATCGCTGAGATCACCGAAAAGCCCATCGTCCTCTACTCGATTCCTTCGCGCTGTGGTGTTGAAATATCAGTCGAAACCACTGCCCGACTCTACGAGAAGTATCCGCATGTATGTTGCATGAAGGCAGCCGAAGGCTCCGCAGAAAAAGTTGCCGAGTATGTTCGCGTGCTCGGACCCGAATATGCCGTCATGAGCGGTGACGACGGTCTGACCCTCCCATTTATGTCCAACGGAGCCACCGGCGCTATCAGCGTCGCCTCCAACTATTACGTCAAACCGCTTGTTGAGATGGTCGCTGCTGCAAACGCGAACGACTATATCTCTGCACGCAAACTATTCCACAAATACCTCCCGTTCTTTCGAGCGATATTTATCGAGCCCAATCCTGTTCCGATCAAATACGTGCTCCAACAAGCTGGCATCATCCAAAGCGACGAAGTGCGCCTCCCGCTTTGCGCACTCAGCCATGAGTCCAAACAAGCACTCGATAACATCGTCGCCGCGATCAACACTTAGCTTCTCTTAGAAATAACCATGCCACTTAAACTTTTACTCAACGGGGCCCGTGGACGCATGGGTGTCGCCATATCAAGCATCGCGAACGCGAACGACGCAGACATTACCGCAGCGTGCGATACAGGCGACGATGCGAGCCAGGTAATCACAGGCTGCGAAGCCATCATCGATTTCAGCTTTCATGAGGTCACTTTGAGCATGGCAGAGCTCGCCATTGCGCAAAAGATTCCACTCGTCATCGGCACGACCGGGCACACACCCGAAGAGAAACAAACTATTCTGAATGCAGTTGCCGGCAAAATTCCGGTCGTGTGGGCAGGCAACTACTCCGTGGGCGTCAACACGCTCAACTACCTCACTCGCAAAGCTGCACAAGTGCTCGGTCCGCAGTATGAACCGGAAGTGCTCGAAATGCACCACCACCATAAAAAAGATGCCCCCAGTGGCACCGCCGAACGGCTTATCGATATCCTTAAAGAAGCCCGCAGCTTAAGCGATAAAAACGTCGTCCATGGCCGCGAAGGCCTTGTAGGCGCGCGCCCGGAAGAGGAAATCGGTGTTCATGCCATCCGAGGCGGTGACATCGTTGGCGAGCACACAGTGTTCTTTTGCGGTGAAGGCGAAAGAATCGAGCTCACCCACCGCGCCACCGACCGCAAAATCTTTGCAGTCGGAGCTGTCCGTGCGGCTCAGTGGGCCGTTGGTAAAGCGCCCGGCGTCTACAACATGGAAGACGTCCTCGGCCTCACCGACTAGTTCTCCCGCACCGCGTTCCCCGTAGCTCGTATCGCGCATCTCGCATCTCGCATCCCGAAAAATGATCGCACACATCAAAGGCATCGTCCTCGAATCCACACCACTCTCCGCCGTGATCGAAGCCGGCGGCATCGGCTACGAAGTGCACGTGCCCATCACCACAGCCGAGAAAATCCCGGGGACAGGTCAGACCTGCAGTTTATTTGTGCACTCAGTGTATCGCGAAGACAGCGCCACACTCTATGGCTTCGCAACTCGTGAAGACCGGGACTTCTTTCGACTCTTAGTTGAGAAAGTTTCTGGAATCGGTCCCAAAATCGGCATTTCTATCCTTAGTCGTATGTCGGTCTTCGCGCTGCAAACAGCAATCGCCCAATCCGATGTAGTCTTGCTTTCGAAATGTCCTGGTATCGGTAAAAAGACGGCCGAACGCATCGTCATTGAATTAAAAGATAAAGTTTTTCCAAATGCGTCCAGCAGCACCCAATCCGCTTCCTCACTTACTAGTGGCCAAACAAATACCACCGGGTCTGCTTTTCACGATGCACTCGCTAGCTTGATTACGCTCGGTTACAAGCCAGCTGAAGCGGACAAATTAGTCCACAAGGCGATCAGTCAACTAGACGCGGAAGCCAGCGTCGAGGCCATCGTCCGTAAGGCACTCTCGTAGCCAGACCTAATCAAAGTTAGCTAGGGAGAATCCAAACTCACCTGACAAAGCTTGCTGAGGCTGCGAACTGAGCTTAAACTTCGCAGAGGACTCCATCGAAGTAGCATATCCGGCAGGACGTAGACTATTTATCAGCTTTAAGCGCGCCTGCTGGGCTTCACGATAAGCAACCATATCAACTGCGCTCAAAGAAGACGTCTCCTCCGCCATACCCGGGCGTAACCCAAGGAGTCGTAAATGAGCCGCCACCGACGAGGAGCTTTCAGATTGCGGGGGAAAATAATCGCCGATCAAATGATCCTGTGAGCTTTCAGAAACACCGAAGTCGCTCAAAAAAGCATCAGATACACTGTCTGAACTTTTCACTATCATATTTGCAGCTAGTAGAAATCCAACTAACACAGATGCTGCCATACCGATAGGAACAAGTGCCCACTTAAACAGTTTTCGTCGTTGAATCGGCTCCTTCGCCATCCGCTCAAGTGCGCGTTCTTGTGGAGATAAACAGGCTTGGCGCATCGCTGCATGTAGCCGTAAGCGTGCATCGAATTCTTTGCGACGCTCTGGACTTTTCAACAGAACCTGTTCGAGTTCCATTCGCTCCTGCGAACTTAACTCTTCATCCAGGTAAAGGTTAACCAGATCTGAAAATCTACTTTCGGTCATGAAAAATCACTACCCATCAATTCGCGAAGGTTGTCACGAGCCCGAGCGATACGACTCTTTACAGTGCCAACACTGATCGACAACTCGTCTGCAATTTCTTCGTAAGTGAAATTCTGCACATTACGAAGAATCAATACTTCTTTGTGTTTGTCGCTTAATCCGGACATACACTCTGATACTCGGTCAACAAACTCATGCGTAACCGCAGCCTCTGCCGGATTCTCTCCAGCACACGGCATCACATTTTCCAGTGTCATGTCGTTCTCCGAACCGAGTGGCTGGTCGAGCGAAATAGAATAGTCACGTTTGCGACGGAACCAATACCAGTAACGGTTGTGCGCCAGATTTGTCGCAATTTGGTAGAGCCATGTAGAAAAAGAAGCATCGCCACGAAATTTATCGAGCCCGCGATGCGCTCGTATGAACGCATCTTGAGTCACTTCTTCGGCATCTTGCTTATTTTTAAGCAGATGGAGGGTGCGTGCAAAAATACGGTCCCAGTAGCGGGCAACCATATCGTTATAAGCTGCAGAATCGCCATTTTTAATGCGTTCTATCAGTAAATCGTCGGGATTAACGGCTTCAGTTTTAGAGGTCATAGTAAGTGGTTACATAGATATGATACACAACTCTTAGATTTGTTCCACCCTTAGACGTTCAATTTAAACATTTTTCTTTTCCTAAACTTGACAATTAAGCGAGAGAGGCCTTCCATCCCATGCTTCTAAGAGGGGTCGTTAGCTCAATCGGTAGAGCAGTTGACTTTTAATCAATTGGTTCCGGGTTCAAGTCCCGGACGGCCTACCACTTTACCCATTTGCCCGCAGTTGCCTACCCGCGGGCTTTTTTGTAAATTAAATGGGGGATTACAGTGCCTGCAGAAATCACCCAGTTTGCTGCTGAACTACGCCCCATCCAAGGAATAGCGCACCTGCTGCGCCATCTCAAGGGCATCCTTTGTATCCGCGTGCACGCAAATCGTATCAGCATGTAGACGGATTCGGCTGTTTTCTGTCGTCGTCACCTCGTAGCTGCTCAACCAAAGCGCTATCCTTTCCTTAACTGCCATGCTATCCAAAACCGCGCCCGGCGCGCCTCTCGATACCAAACGACCATCTGGCAAATACCCGCGATCCGCAAACAATTCCTCAAATACCTGTAGTCCTTCGGCTCGTGCTTCCTCAGCAAAGTTACCGCCCGCCCGTGTAAAAACACCGACACCTTCTTTTCCCCAACGACTCAAGTAATTCAAAAATACATCCGACAACTCGGGGACGCTTTCTACCCCATGATACAGGCTCCCATGCAGCTTAATATAGCCTAATCGTCCACCTTCCTCCTCAAGTAACCGCGTAAAAGAATCCATCTGCTCAAACAGAAGCGCTTTAAACGCATCCGCATCCGGCAACTCAGTGCCTCTTCCTCCAACCGCAGACAAACCCGGATGCGCCCCAATCACACAGCCATGCTCCAAGGCAGCCCGAATCGTGCGACGCGTCTTCTCAACACTGCCCGCATGCACTCCACAAGAAATATTAGCAGCATCCACTAGGCGTAAAACACTCTCGGTCAGGAAGTCTGACTCATTCTCACCCACATCACTGTTTAAAATTACTTTTTCCATTTAAATTTCAATTTGGTCCCCGGCCGGCACTGCACGAATCTGGCGATGTCTTTTTCCTGTAAAAGAGCGAGCTTCGGGTAGCCCCCCACCGTCGGCCCATACGCCAAGGTAACGATCACTCGCCCATCACTCGTCACTTGAAAACTACCCGGTAAAACTGGTTCGCTGTAAGTAGATTTTGAATACTGCAACAGTGCCCCCTCAAGACGATAGCCCGTCCGATCCGATCGCGCAGATACGCTCCATGCATCAGCCACAAGCGCAGCTCGATCTACTGCGGGAAAGGCATCAAACTGAGGCCCCTTCAATAGTTCAAAACTTTCGGTTGGTTTAAAATATCTGACTTCACTCGGTGGCGTGACCCGCCGAACCACGCTCACAAAATCGTGTAAACATGGATTACCCTCGGTGGACAGGATCGCTCCTTTTACACATTCAGAACCTAAGCCAACACGGGCATCTACGGAAACACTTCCAAAATTGCGGACCCCCTCCAAGCCGCCGGGGACGGCTAGATACACCCACATCCCATTTCCCGATTGATTAAAAACCAATACCTCACCCGCCTGCACCCGCCGCGCCGTTCCAGAGGCAAAACCTTCCACTAAATCTGCACCCGCAATGCCTACCCAGCAATTGACCAAGCACTCAACCCGCGCACCCTGCAAAAGCACTTCAAGAACGGGCGCGTCCAGACAATTTCCTACTAAACGATTCGCTTCCATCATGGCCACCGCGTCCATAGCCCCACCCGGAGAGACACCAAAACGCCGCCATCCAGCGCGGCCAAGATCCTGTATCGTAACCCCGGCACCCTTTGATAGAACTTTAAAAACTGCCGTCATTTGGTCGTATTCACCTCTTTCGGAACAAATCGAACTCGATCACCCACCTTTATTTTAAAAGCTCCGCAAGCCCCCTTCCCTGAGGCCAACCCAAGGTCAAACAATACGAACTGGGTCTTCCCTAACAGGTGCCACCCACCCGGACTCGCCACCGAGTAAATCCCTGCATGCGGCCCACCAATCGCCACTGTCCCCGGTTCGATTCGATCTCTCGGCGAGCCCCGCCGAGGCAAATGCAAAACCGGGTCCAAGCCATCCAAATAAGGAAAACCAGGCATAAAACCCATCATGCGGACGCGATACTCCGGTGCCGCGTGCCGCTCGATGACTGCTCCGACCGATAAGCCAACCTGCTTTGCCACAGATTCCAAATCTACCCCGGAATATTCGACGGGTATTTTGATGAGTCGCCCGGATGCTTTCTCATCATCAGTGACTAAACCAAAGTCCGAAATTTGTTCAGAAGCGACCGTTGCTGCATGCGCACTTTCAAAAATCAACAAGAGAGTATCATATCCGGATACCCATTCTAAAAGACCTGTTATGCCCCCCGTTTCCAGGATAGCTTCCATGCCCAACCGTACACCAAAACTGAGCTTGCTCAGTAAAAGACTTCGCTCACCATAGAATTTAATTTTCAAAGCGTTCGCCACAACTCTCTTACAATCTATTTCTGCAGTTGAATCCAGCATCGATTCCGATACGTTGTAGGTGTCCACGTAAATAAATAACCTAATTTACTATTCTCTAGCCTCTTATTTAATGAATTATTGTTGCCTGGAATGTCCGCCTGAACTGCTACAAATAGTAGAAACATTCGTCGACCACGTTGAAGGCGCTAAGTCCATCACCATTACCCTACCGATTACAGCCAGTCAGGTCGATATCGATTTGCTTGTTGTCAGTCCTAGTGTAGGGAAATTTGACCGGCTAGCTGCTACTGTATGCGACTGGAACCTCCCGCCAGCTACACTCATGGTCATGCCTGTCGATGGATACGAAGCGCAAAAGCATTACCTCGCACACCACCCTCGAATGGGCCGAGCCATTTTCTTCTGCAAAGATGAGCCTGCAGCGATCAAAGAAGGTTTGGGCCAAATTACTGAATTTTACCAAGCGCGCGAAGCGCTAAAGATAGACAATAGCATTTCCGGGCTCTACCTCGCCAATAACATTTCTCCCCGATGGCTCCTTCAAGCCCTCATGGAGCATCTCGACCAATTCATTTACTTCAAAGATAGAAGTTCTAATTACCTCGCTGTTAGTCGCTACATGTCGGAAGCCTGCTCTAAAGGATCACCGACTAATGTGCTCGGGCTCAACGACTTTGATCTATTCGACGAAGACCACGCCATCGAAGCCTTCGAAGACGAACAGCGTATTATAAAAGGCGAAATTGCCGAAGTTTCAAAAGAAGAATTCGTCACATGGGACGGCAATGAGCGCTGGGTCACCTCACGTAAACTACCCTTACATACTCGCTCCGGATACATGGCAGGCACCTTCGGCCTATCCCGTGATATTACGATCGAGAAAAACATGCACCAAAAGATCGAAGCGAACCACGAACGAATGCAGCAAGAGCTGCTGCTCGCGCGAAACCTACAAGATACCCTGATGAGCCGAAATCTACCGAGTTTCATCGGAAGCAACGGCCGACCCAGCATTGAGATCGCTACGAAATACTTACCCTCTTTTCTACTCAGCGGTGATTATTTCAATGTCATTAAAACCCCAAGCCACGGAGTTGGCATACTTATCGCCGACGTCATGGGGCACGGTGTTCGTGCGGCCATGGTCACCGCTATGCTTCAAGTGGCCACCCACCAGTTTGAATCACTCGCCGAAAAACCCGCCAAGTTCATGGCTGCGCTCAATGAGATGCTTCACGAGCTTATGGCACCTTGCGGTGAAGTTTTCTTCGCCACCGCTGCTTACGTCTACATTGATATTGAAAACGAGCAACTCTGCTACGTCCAAGCGGGCGCACGCCATGGTCTATACTACACAAAAGACAGCAGCGAAGAAACCAAAACCTTCGGCAGCACACCCGTGAGCCCAGCACTCGGCCTGCTTCCAGATGCCCCATTCACCGAGTCCACCGCGAAATTTCGAAGCGGCGACCAACTCCTACTTTACACAGATGGTATCCTCGAAGCGACTAAAGCAGAGGAAGAATTCGGTTTCAAACGGGTCAAAAACTGCCTGGTAGAAAACAGCAGTAAGTCACAAACCGAGATACTCGACGCCCTCCTGCAAGAAGTCCATGACTTCACCGGCGAAGAATCACTCGACGACGACCTCTGTCTCGTTGCCATTAGAATGCCTTAGTTAGAGGCTCTTTTATAAAAAGTTCGTCTTTCCAGAAGCAATACTCGGGGAGAGTCATCTGTTGCTCCCGTTGAGATTCGAACTCAAATTTTTGGCTTCCAGAATCGCGAACTTAAGGAGCATACCCGTTTTAATATTACATTTACCCTTACCTCAACTTGCATGATCCTAAATCCGGCAGTTGGGAAGGCTTGCCGTCAAGACAAGGCGCAAGCCTCTTAGCTGTGGTCACCACTGCAAGTGGCTTGGAACGCAGGATTGGCGGCAAGACCTCCCAACCCTCAGTGGTCTTAAAATGAGAAAAAATTCGTCGCCACTCTGGCGCGAGTTCGCTTACGCGTAACCCATTCATAGACAATTGATTGACCCTTTTTCTCATTTTTGACTGCCGGATTTAGGATGATAGGAACGGTTCTTCGCGATTTTTAGTGGAAATTAGTTCGTTGGCACTGAGTTCAACCTAATGTCTGGTCACAACCGCTGCGCTAGCACCCAAGGGCATAATAAAGTTGCCCTTCGGGCGAGTTTAAGGAGCAAAGATTTTGATACAGATCCAACTCATAAAATGATTTAGCGTCCACCTCGCCTCCCTATCTCCCCGCCTCTAGCGCAGCGGTTGTGTGAAATTTTAGTTTTTGGTTGATCCACTAAAAATAGCGAAGAACCATAGGAACCTAGCCATTCAGAAGCCTAGCCGCTCACGTCTTTCAAGCTCATTACGAAGCTTATCTCAATAAGCTAGATCATGTCTTTTACGTTTGCTAATACCGCTGCCGCTTCACTTATTAACAGAACTGAAGTGATTGAGACGACAAGCTAACGCACACGGAGAAAATGCTACATAACGAAGACTCACGGGTTAAAATACCCGCTATCTCACACTTCGTTCGTCTCGGGTATACCTACCTATCGTTGAAGCATAGTCGTCGGGAAGAAAGTTCCAACATATTCCCCGATCTGTTCGATGCAGGTCTACGCAAGATAAACCAGGACGCCAACCCTGACGAAATCGCGCGAGCCTTCAATGAGGCGTCGCTGCTTCTGGATAATCCCGATTTAGGACGCTCTTTCTATTCCCGTCTTCTCAGCACCTCGGGCATGAAGCTGATCGACTTCGAGAACTTCGATAACAACAGCTTTCACGTCGTCACAGAACTGCCCTGCAAGAATGATAAAGACGAATTCCGTCCCGATATCACGCTACTGATCAACGGCCTCCCGCTCGTCTTTATCGAGGTCAAGAAACCAAACAATCGCGAAGGCATCCTCGCTGAACGCAATCGCATTCAAAAGCGTTTCCAAAATCCTAAGTTCAGCCGCTTCATCAACATGACTCAGTTAATGGTCTTTTCCAATAACATGGAGTATGACGACCACTCGCCAGAGCCACTGGAAGGAGCCTTCTATGCGACACCTGCACTGGAAAATCCTACCTTTAACTACTTTCGCGAAGAACGGCACGAAGAGTTACCCGAATTACTGGAACTTAGCCCAAGTGACGAAGACGCCATTCTGAGGGATACCAATCTGCTTTCGATTAAGCATACCGCCGAATACGCGACTAATAAAGACCCGCTAAGCCCGACCAATCGCCTGAGCACTTCGCTCTTCAGTCGCGAGCGCCTGGCATTCCTCCTGCGCTACGGCATTGTCTATCTTCGCGGTGAGCGTGGCGTTGAGAAGCACGTCATGCGCTACCCTCAGATTTTCGCGACCAAAGCGATCGAGGAGAAAATAGGGCAAGGCACTCGCAAAGGAATCATCTGGCACACCCAAGGCAGCGGTAAGACCGCCCTCGCCTATTACAACGTCAAGCACCTGACTGACTACTTCCAAAAGCAGGGCACCATCCCTAAATTCTACTTTATCGTCGACCGTATCGACCTGCTGATTCAAGCCGCACGCGAATTCCGCAGCCGTGGGCTCATCGTGCATGAAGTCGATTCACGCGATGCATTTGCAAGAGACATTAGGTCAACACAAGCGGTTCACAACGATTCAGGTAAGCTAGAAATCACCGTCGTCAACATCCAGAAGTTCAAGGAAGATCGCGACGTTGTCCGCCAATCCGATTACAAGATCGACCTGCAACGCATTTACTTTCTCGACGAGGTGCACCGCAGTTACAACCCAACAGGTAGCTTTCTCGCGAACCTCAACGAGTCCGACCCCAACGCGATCAAAATCGGCCTGACCGGGACACCGCTTCTCGGCGATCAACACAATTCAAGAGTTCTCTTCGGGGACTACATCCATAAATATTATTACAACGCATCGATTAAAGACGGTTACACTCTCCGCCTTATCCGCGAAGAGATCGAAACCGAATACAAGCTACAGCTGAAGGAAACACTGGAGCAAATCGAAGTCCTCAGAGGTAAGAGCAACCGCAAGGTCGTCTATGCCGATGAGCGCTTCGTCGAGCCCATGCTCGATTACATCGTAAAGGACTTTGAACAAGCGCGCCTGCTTCAGGATGACGCGACCCTCGGTGCCATGGTCATTTGCGACTCCTCAGAGCAGGCCAAAATGATGTCCGAAATCTTTGAAGCCAAATACAGCAAGAAGGTCATCCCGATAGAAGAGCCCGTGCCTTTTGTTTCCGACGCACAAGATCAGCTAGCAGCGGAGACCCCGGGGATCGCCAGACTCCCGTCTGGCTCTGGCGCACAGGATACAGCATCCTACGCAGCAAAGAAGACAGCAGAACGCGCCGTCACCACCTCCTCGCTCATTCTTCACGACATTGGCACCAAGCAATCGCGAAAAGACGAGGTCGAAGCTTTCAAGGAAGGTAAGATCGATCTTCTCTTCGTCTATAACATGCTCCTGACCGGCTTTGACGCTCCGCGCCTCAAGAAGCTCTACCTTGGGCGGCAAATCAAGTCGCACAACCTCCTGCAAGCGCTCACCCGCGTCAACCGCACCTACCGCGACCATCGCTACGGTTATGTCGTCGACTTTGCCGACATCTCAGCGGAATTCGAAAAGACCAACAAAGCCTACTTCGACGAGCTACAATCCGAGTTGGGCGACGAACTCGATAAATACTCCGACCTTTTCAAGTCCGAAGCCGAGATCACCGCCGAGATCGATCAAATCAAAGACGCCCTCTGGGAGTTCGACACCCTAAACGCCGAGACCTTCTCGCAGCAGATTTCGCAGATACAGGATCGCACGCAAATGCTGGATCTGGTCAAGGCCCTTAACGGTGCCCGCGAGCTTTACAATATCATACGCCTTTCCGGTCGTCATGAGCTGCTCGAAAGCCTCGACTTCCAAAAGCTCAACACCCTCGCCAAGGAGGCCAACAACCACCTCGCGCTGCTCAACCAGAAGATCGCCCTCGAAGAAGGCCACGACAACACCAACATCCTCAAAGCCGCCCTCGAAGACGTGCTCTTTACATTCCGCAAGACCGGTCAATCCGAACTACGCATAGCCGACGAATTCAGAGGTGCCCTCGCCAAGACCCGCGCCACTATGAATGGCAACTTCGACCCCCGCGACCCCGAGTTCGTCAAACTCCGCGAAGAGCTGGAGCGCCTCTTTAAAAAGAAGAAGCTCCACGAACTCACCCAGGAAGACCTCGCCGAAAACACCAAAGCCTTTACTGCGATCGACGCCGAAGCTCGCGAGTTGAACCGTAAAAACGAGCTCCTCCGCGCCAAATACGAGAGCGACGTCAAATATGCCCGCCTCCATAAGCGCCTCTTAGAGAAATACCCACTCTCCGATCAAGAGCGTAAACTCTGCGAAGCCCTCAACGCCTTCAAGGTTCAGGCCGATGAGAAGCTCTCCCAAAACGCCCAGCTGCTCAAAAACGAAGACTTCGCCGAGCGCGAACTCCTCCGCCTCGCTGTCGCCGAGTTCAACACCGTTCACCACTTCGGCTTCGACGCTGCGACCATGAAAGACATCAGTAAAATGGTTTTCAAAGAATACCTCGACGAATCCAACGGTAGAGTCCCGGCTTGATTTATTCCATGCTTGATCTGTCAGAAATATAGGGTAGTTTTTCTGACTAAATTCAGCAATCCATGAGCACACAAACCATTGAAGATAAAATACTAAGCCGCTTTTATGGAAGAGGTAGGGGTCACGTTGCCACGCAAAAGTTTTTTCTAGATCTTGGCAGCCGTGATGGCGTCGATAAAGCCCTCTCTCGCTTAGCGCAAACAGGCAAACTCCGCCGTATCGCACGGGGGCTGTATGAATACCCGCGCACAGATCCTATATTAGGTGAACTTAGCCCCGACTTGGACAAAGTCGCCACTGCTATGGCAGGACGCGAAGGCATTCGCCTGCAGCCTTCTGGTGCTTATGCGGCAAACCTTCTCCACCTTAGTGAGCAAGTCCCTATGAAGGTCGTTTTCCTCACTGATGGAGAAAGCAAGAAAGCACAGATTGGAAACCAAACCATCGAACTCCGGAAGGTTAGCCCTAAACGCATGCAACTAGCAGGCAAGATCAGTGGACTCGTCTTCGAGGCCCTCCGCGAGATTGGCAAGGAGCACCTTAACGACGAGCATATTCAAACACTCCGCAATGATCTTACAAAAGAGCAGAAGCACAAAGTGATGAATGCCTTACCCGATGCACCCACCTGGATGCATCCAGCCATCCGCAAATTGACCCAGTATGCATAAGTTTCTCGCGCAGGCAGAGCCGACACGCACCGCTGCGATTCGGGAAACAGCCGCACGCATGCAGCTGCATCCAACACCCGTCGAGAAAGACTTCTGGGTCTGCTACCTCCTGCGTGAACTCTTCAGTCTCCAATGCGTTAAAGATCAGCTCATTTTCAAAGGCGGCACATCCCTGAGTAAAGCTTATGGCATCATCGAGCGCTTCTCTGAAGACATCGACCTCTCTGTCCATGCTTCCGCATTTGGAGTAGAGATTGAAGAGAACTTCACTGAGCTCAGCAGGAGCCAACGTGAAAACCGCATCAAAACCCTCTACCGAGCAGCACGCCAATTCATCGAATCCGATTTGATCCCCGAACTGAGAGAGAAACTCACGAAAAGCCTCAACGGCATTCAGTGGGAGCTAAAGCTCAGCGAGGTAAAAAAGGATTTCCATATCCTACATTTCATCTACCCGAAAAGTTTGCCCACTGACCAACGGTTGGATTATGCGCGCCCCTATGTGCAGATTGAGCTAAGCGCACGCGCAGAGCATGAACCCGCCGAAGTGCGTATCATCCAGCCCTATATCGCGGAGCATTTCCCACAAATTTTTGAGCAGGCACAAACTACAGTTAAAGTTTTGGCTGCTCAGAGAACTTTTTGGGAGAAAGCGACCATTCTACATGCAGAATCCAGCCGACCGGCTGACCAGCCAATGCCTCAGCACTACGCGCGTCATGCCTACGACCTGCATCAACTCATGCTCTCCGGAGTTGGTAAAGAAGCATTGAGTGAGCGCTCACTTCTGAAGCGCGTCGCTGAGCACAAAGCCTTTTTCTATACGCAAGCAGGTGTCAATTACTCCGAAGCGTATTCCGGCCAACTAAAAGTCGTGCCCAATGAACCAAGGCAAAAAGAACTCCGCGAAGACTACGCCGCGATGCGCGACTTCTTTATGTCCGAACCACCAAAATTTGACGACATCCTCGAATCCCTAAAAATGATCGAGCAACAAACCAACAAATAGATTTCAAAAACATTTACTTCACTATTCAAAGTTGGACGTTCGATGTTCGACGTTCCCATACTAAAAAATGACCACCTCCCAACTCTTTGATTCCAAAGCCAAGCAGCTCATCGACGACCTTAAAGCCGTCTGCGCCAGCTACGGCCTCGGTAACGACGGCAACGAGTTCAAGATCATCACACAGATCTTTCTCTATAAATTCCTCAACGATAAGTTCGCCTACGAGGCCAAGCAGATCGCCCCCGCACTGGCCACCGCCGACTCCTGGGAAGACGCCCTCCGCGCCTACACCGCCGACGACTACGACATGCTCCTCGCCCAGCTCGGCGGCAGCACCGCGCAGCTCAAGCCAGAGCAGTTCCTTTCCAGCCTCTACAGCCGCCAAAACGAAGAGGGCTTTGCCCGAATCCTCGATAATACCTTAATCGACATTGCCGCCGAAAACAGCGCCATCTTCTCCGTCAAGACCGACGATGGCGAACTCGTTCGCCTCTTCGACCCCGTCACCGAATACGTCGCGTCCAAACGCAACGAATTCGCCAAGGCGCTGATCAATAAACTAGTCGATTTCAGCTTCGAGCAGATCTTCGCCGAGAAATTCGACTTCTTTGCCACGCTCTTCGAGTATCTGATCAAAGACTATAACAAAGACGGCGGCGGCAAATACGCCGAGTATTACACCCCCCATGCCGTCGCCAAGATCATGGCTGCCTGCCTCGTCACCGAAGAGCGCCAAAGCGTGACCTGCTACGACCCCTCCGCAGGTTCCGGCACTTTGCTGATGAACCTCGCCCACCGCATCGGTGAAGAAAAGTGCAGTCTCTACTCGCAGGATATTTCCCAGAAGTCGTCCAGCCTCCTACGACTCAACTTGATTCTGAACAATCTCGTTCACTCCATCCCCAACATCATTCAGGGCAACACCATCCAGCACCCCGAGCACAAGGAAAACGGCGCCCTCAAAAAGTTCGACTACATCGTCTCCAATCCCCCCTTCAAACTCGATTTTAGCGACTTCCGCGACGAGCTCGACAGCAAGGCCAACCGCAGCCGCTTCTTCGCCGGCATCCCCAATGTACCCAAGGCCAAGAAAGACTCCATGGCCATCTACCTGCTCTTCATCCAGCACATCATTGCCACACTCAGCCAAACCGGCAAGGCCGCCATTGTCGTGCCCACGGGCTTCATCACCGCCCAGCTCCGGCATCGATAAAAAGATCCGCCAGCACCTCGTCGAAAACAAGATGCTCGCCGGCGTCGTCTCCATGCCCAGTAACATCTTCGCCACCACCGGCACCAACGTCTCCATCCTCTTTCTCGACGCCACCAACAAAAGAGACGTCATCCTCGTCGACGCCTCCAAGCTCGGCAAAAAGGTCAAAGACGGCAAAAACCAAAAGACCCTCCTCTCCGCCGAAGAAGAAGACCGCATCATCCAAACTTTTAATAGCAAGCAAGCCATCGACGACTTCTCCGTCGTCGTCAGCTACGACGACATCGCCGCCAAAAACCACTCACTCAGCGCCGGACAATATTTTGAGGTAAAGATCGAGTATGTGGATATTACGCCGGAGGCGTTTCAGGAAAAAATGGCGGGGCATTCCAACCGCCTGCAAAGCCTCTTTAGAGAATCCAAAGCCCTCGAAGACGCGATCGAGAACAACCTCAGCCAACTGCAACTCGAACCATCAGAGAGATAAACCACAGATGACACAGTATGCACAGATCGCCTCATTTTTCATCTACTCGCTTAAATAAGTATTGTATTACGTTTATTTTTTCTATTTTAATGTAATGCATTCCATTTAAACCCATCCAGATGCTCGACGACACCCTATTTGAACTCAGCCGCCAACTGGTTGGGCAATTGTTGCGCCAACAGCGGCGGCAATTGGGCGGCCCGCTGAGCGGACGCTGCCACCTGCTGACCGGCCCCAGGGGTGTCGGCAAATCGACCTGGACCGCCCAATACCTGGCCGACAAGTATCCCGACTACGCCACCTCCACCGAATGCCTCTACCTGCCTGCTGACCACTTCCTGCTCGCCGGACGATCCCTTTACGAACTCACCGAAGTCTTCGTCCGCCGGGGCGGTCGCCTGCTTTGCCTCGATGAGGTGCACCGCGCCGAAAACTGGTCGCGGGACTTGAAGAGCCTGGCCGACACCTTTCCCCAGCTGGAGATTCTTGCCACCGGCAGCTCCCTGCTCCACCTGCAAAAAGGCTCGCACGATCTAAGCCGCCGCTTTCTCGTCCACAACATGGAGGGCCTCTCCTTCCGGGAATACCTCCAGCTCAAGCACGGCCTGTCCCTCCCCGTGCGGACGTTCGCCGACATTCTGGAACACCACGAGACCCACGCGCAGACCATCGTCCAGCAACTTGCCGACACCCGGGCACCCGTCCTGCAACATTTTCAGGATTACCTGCGCCGGGGCTACTATGCCTACGGGCTGGAGTTCGAGCACGAAGCGGCCTACGTCAAAACCCTCCAACAAAGCGCCCAGGCCAGCCTTGAGAGCGACCTCCCCGCCGTCCACCCCACCATCACCGGTGCCAGCGTCAAGCGGATCCGCCGCCTCCTCGCCGCCATCGCCGGCAACGTCCCCTTTACCCCCGACTTCGCCAAGATGCGCCGCCGCCTCCAGATCGCCGACGACCGCACCCTGAAGGACTATCTCGCCTACCTCGAAGACGCCCGCCTGATCCGCATCCTCCGGCGGGAAGGCAGCCCCATGGGCTCGATGGACAAGCCCGACCGCATCTACCTCGGCGACCCCAACCTCGCCTCCGCCCTCTGCGCCCCCGAGCAGCCCGACCGCGGTGCCCTGCGCGAAATCTGCCTCCTCGCCAGCCTACCGCCCGACCTGACCGTTTGCGCCGCCCCCCAAGGCGACTTCCTCCTCGACGGACGCTACACCCTCGAAGTCGGCGGCCCCCGCAAAGACAGCACCCAAATCAAAAACCTCGACCACGCCTACCTCGCGATCGACGACATCGAGCAAGGCAGCGCCCAACGCATCCCCCTCTGGCTCTTTGGCTTTCTTCGCTAAACTCCCGATAATAAACCACAGATGATGAAACCACACCCCACTCCACATCTGTGCCCATCTGAGGAATCTGTGGTCAAAAACTTCTTCGCCTATCATGCCTGAAAATACCGAAATAACCGAAGCGATCATTGGAGCAGCCTACACCGTCCTGAACAAGCTCAAGCCGGGACTCGATGAGAAGCTGTATGAGCGCGCGCTCATCATTCAGCTCCAAAAACAGGGACTAACCTGCGAAAACCAAAAGCAGTTCGATGTCTACTATGACGAGCACCTCATCGGCACTCTCATCCCCGACCTCATCGTCAATGAGACCATCGTCGTCGATCCTAAAGTCGTATCTACCTTCAACGAAAACCACATCGCCCAAATGCTCGGCTACCTCAACATTACCGGCCTCAAAACCGCCCTCCTCCTAAATTTCAAACACGCCAAGCTTGGCATCAAACGCGTCTCCCTCTAAGAAAATTACCACGACAACGAATCCAGCCACGCTAATTTGAACCACAGATGTCACAGAATACACAGATAAAACCACCGCGCATTCCCTATCTGTGCCCATCTGTGCAATCTGTGGTCAAAAATCTTTCGCACATGGGCAAATCCTACAGAGTGCAGCAGGAAGAAAAATTTAAGCCCAATGGTATCACGAATCCAGCCACGCTAATTTAGAACCACAGATGACACAGAATACACAGATAAAACCACCGCGCATTCCCCATCTGTGCCCATCTGTGCAATCTGTGGTCAAAATTCTTTCGCACATGGGCAAAATGCTGGATAAAGAGAAAAGCAAAATCGAATCTCAACTGAAAGGACTCTCACTTTGAAAAACTGGGAAACAGAGATTTTAGGTGAACTTGTCAGCGAAGGCGGCGGTAGAATTCAAACCGGCCCTTTCGGCAGCCAATTGCATGCAGCTGACTACGTGGAAGACGGCATCCCATGTATAATGCCAGCGAACATGAAAGACAATCGCCTGAATCTTACAGGGATCGTGCGAATCAAACCGGAGGATGCCCAACGCCTGCACCGAAATATCGTTCAAGCGGGAGACATCGTATATAGCCGCCGTGGTGACGTGACACAAAAAGCACTCATTTCCGAAAAAGAAGATGGTTATTTCTGTGGCACAGGATGCCTCCTTCTACGTCCCGGTAGTAAAATCGACCCTGCCTTTCTCACCTACTACTTAAGCACAAAAACTTATCAATCTTGGATAGTTGGGCAGGCTGTCGGAGCCACAATGCCGAATCTGAATACTGGCATTTTGCAAAGAGTCTCATTCTGCGCCCCACCCCTCGCCGAACAACAAAAGATCGCCAAAGTCCTCTCCACCTTGGACGCCAAGATTGCACTCAACAACCGGATCAACGCGGAGTTAGAGGGGATGGCGAAATTACTCTATGACTATTGGTTTGTGCAGTTTGACTTCCCCTGCCTGCCAGATGACTACCCGTCATCTGGCGCAGGTAAACCTACGCCGAGCAGGCAGGAAGGTAAATTCTGCCTGCCGAGCAACTACCCGTCGCCCGGCGCAGGTAAACCTACGCCGAGCAAGCAGGAAGGTAAAATCGCCAAGATAGCAGCAGCCTGTAACTATCGATCAGTCGGCGGGTTGCCGATTCCACAGAAGGGAAAATACTTTGTATACGTTCTGCTCTGCGCCGATGATAGTTTCTATATAGGCATGACAGATGATCTGTATCGACGTTGGTTTGAACACAAAACAGGACAAGGTGCCAAATGGACTAAGGCGCAGACGCCGATTAAAGTCATACATCATGAAGTATTCGACTCCAGATCAGCCGCAGCAGAACGGGAGAAAGAACTTAAAACAGGCTTTGGCCGCAAATGGCTCAAACGAGAATATGCCAAGCTCTGCTCTGTCAGAAAGGAAGGCGGTTTACCTGCGCATCAGTCTAAACTGATGCAGGCAGGCAAGATGGTCTTCAACCCAACCCTAAAACGCGAGATTCCCGAAGGCTGGGAGGCGAAAGAAATCACAGATATTGCGACGACTGTCTCAGGCGGAACCCCACTAAGTTCAAATCCTGATTACTATCATGGAGGGAAAATCCCGTGGATCAACAGCGGCGAAGTAAATCAGGCTGTAATTATAAAAGGGAAAAACTTTATCACTGAAAGTGGATTGAAGAATTCCAGCGCCAAGATGGTGCCAAGCAATACTGTCCTCATGGCGATGTATGGAGCTACTGCTGGGAGAGTCAGCCTGCTTTTGCAGGAAGCATCACTCAACCAAGCTGTTTGCGCGATTCAGCCCAAGAATGCCACCTACCTAAACTTCATACGGCAGACTCTCTCTGACCTCTACAAACACCTCGTAACGATGAGTTCTGGCTCAGCTAGAGATAATTTGAATCAAGACATGATTCGAAAAGTTAAATTTGCATCGCCGCCACTGGCTCTGCTAACAGACTTTGAAAATTTGGCATCCCAAAACATACGGTTACTCGCGAGTAATCTAAAGCAAAACCAAGAACTCACCGAACTCCGCGACTGGCTCCTTCCGATGCTCATGAACGGGCAGGTGACGATTAAATAAGACACCTCTCAAAATATGTATGATGGCAGTAGCATATTAAAAATTCCTCAAGATGACGTGGATCGACTAGCTCTATATTTAGAGATTATCGAGGATATGAGCTTTGAGCCTTTTTATTCAAAGGATGAAAAGATGTCGTTAAGTGGTGCCACAGAAGAAAGAGAGTTTTACATGGGTGATCGAGCGCACTTTCGATCAGCCCTGATTAGCTTTCGACGACTTTGGATGAATGACGAACCGTCAAACTATAAGAGGGTCGCTAAAATAGTGGACAGATATAGGCCAGGCACTAAAGGGTCGCATATTAGTCAAATAGACCGTAATCTTTACAAAGATGGTCTGATTTTTGGTCCCTCTGACATGACCCGGAAAGACTTGCTAGAGCTTTGGATAAACTGCGTTTTTGCCCATAGTGGTCAAAGCAGTAAAAAGAAGCTCCAGCGCAGGGATTTCGACAAAGCAGTGGAGAAATACGGCATCGGCATTCTGGAATGGAACTTCCGCAACATCGTTTCCTGGGCCGGAAAAGAAATGATTAAAATGGGGTTCGAATACATCCAGCCTTTCATGGATGAAGTAGTCGCTCTCACAGGAAAAAGAGAGACTTTCAATCGTTCATCACCATTCGGACGTTCCATACAAGAGGTGACCAAGAGCAATGATGTAATATACCGAAAGGCATCCTCGAAGTTCCACTCCGATGAATCAGCGGAACACCGATTTGTCAGAGTTCTCAAAAGAGGTGAACATCACCAGATGTCCAGCGTGATTGAAAAAATTAATGTGCCTCCTGTTGAGAAATTAATGTCACTCCTACGAAGTGATGACCTTGAGCAATTTCTGAGAGAGCTCGGCGGAGCCTTGGAGATTCACGAGGCACATACAAAAGTAATGGACCTACTTAACCGCAAATTTTCCATGGGAAGCTCAGTCTTGGGAGATCAGTATGTGATCGACCGATATAGAGGGCTTCATGTAACTCAGAACAATCACCAGTTCTTCCTTCTGGCATATCTCCGACTCAAAGAGGATTTTTTAGATACAGACGACCGAGCGATAAAACCGCCCGAGGCATAATCAACTTAACAAATAGCAAAACCAAGAACTCACCGACTCCGCGACTGGCTCCTGCCGATGCCCATGAACGGGCAGCTAAGAGTGGAAAACGTATCCCCGCTCCTTTAGGTGCGAGGGCTTTCACCTACATGCCGAGCGCACCGCCCAGAGCAAGCACCTAAAGGAGCTCGCATACGCCGAACCAACAAACACATCATGCCTCCAAAGAAAAAGAAGCCCCATAAAGAAGTCTCCATCACGCGTTCCTCTGCGGCAGAATACCTCACCTTCATCACCGCAAAAGGCGAAGGTGGCGTCGAGGCAGTCTATGCCGACGAGGATGTCTGGTTGAGCCAAAAGATGATGGCGCAGCTCTACGACGTGGATGTGCGGACGATCAACTACCACCTGAAGAAGATATTCGCGGATCGTGAACTGGAAGAAAATTCAGTTATCCGAAAATTTAGGATAACTGCCACCGATGGCAAGAGCTACACGACGCAGCACTATGGTTTGTCTGCGATCATTGCTGTCGGCTACAAGGTCAACTCGGAGCGAGCGGTTCAGTTTCGGAAATGGGCAGGCGGCATCATCAAAGAATTCACGGTTAAAGGCTTCGCTATGGACGACGAACGCCTGAAAAACGATGGAACCGTTCTCGGCAACAAGTATTTTGAAGAGCAACTACAGCGCATCCGTGAGATTCGGCTCAGCGAGCGTAAGTTCTACCAAAAGGTCACTGACATTTATGCCACTGCCATCGATTACGATCTGAGTGCGACCGCAACGCAGCGCTTCTTCGCTACCGTGCAAAATAAACTACACTGGGCAATCCACGGCCAGACCGCCGCCGAAGTGATTCTGGATCGAGCCAATGCAGAAAAGCAACACATGGGGCTCATCACTTGGAAAGACGCCCCTCAAGGGAAAATCCAGAAATTTGATGTGAGCGTAGCCAAAAATTACCTCTCAGAATCCGAAATGACGCAGCTTGCACGCCTCGTGAATGCCTACCTCGATGTAGCCGAGGACATGGCTTCGCGAAAAATCCCCATGACCATGCAGGACTGGGAAACGCGGCTCAACCGCTTCATCGAAGCAACCGACCGAGAAATCCTACAAGACTCGGGCAAAGTCACCGCAGAAATTGCGAAAGCCCACGCCGAATCCGAATTTGAAAAATACAGGATCGTGCAAGACCATCTCTTTGAAAGCGACTTTGATAAAATGCTGAACACCAACGACACCGATCCAGACCAATAAAAAGCAAAACCAAGAACTCACCGAACTGCGCGACTGGCTCCTACCGATGCTCATGAATGGGCAAGTGACGGTGGGTTGTTAGAGTTCAAATGCCACATGTCGTTACGATATCCAAACCTTTCGCGCCACTCATGCGCCGCAATATTAAGATTCACAAAACGACTCCTTTTATCCCCCCAGCTACGGTAAATTGCAAACATAACGACATGACCCCATTTTTAGCCTATTGCATCATGTCCAACCATTTCCATGTTTTGGTTCAGGTGTCCGATGGACAGGAGATTTCGGATGCCGAGTTGATGCGGCGCTACAAGGTGCTTTACCCGAAACCGACAAAGTATCAGGAAGCCTCTTCTGTCCAAATGGCGAAGACCCTCGAGTCAGGCGGCGAAGAGGCGGATGCGATTCGCCGCAAGCTTCAGGTCCGGATGGGGGATGTTTCTGAATTCATGAAGGCGGTGAAGCAGCGTTTTTCGGTTTGGTATAATCGCTCGCATCAACGCTACGGCACGCTTTGGGCGGAGCGTTTTAAATCCGTTTTGGTTGAAGGGCAGGGGAACCCGCTGCAAACCATGGCCGCCTATATCGATTTGAACCCCGTGCGGGCGGGTCTCGTTAACGATCCGAAAGACTACCGTTTCTGCGGTTATGCTGAGGCGGTTGCCGGCGAAACGCGATCGAAGAAAGGTCTGATTTATATCTGGAGCGATCATGGGGCGAAACGAATTGATACCGCTCTCAATGCGCACCGGTTGTTGATCTTTGGGAAACGTGCCTCGGAGCCAGGCTTACCCGGATCCGAGCGCGAGCAGGCGCTGAAGGTATTGGAAAAAGAGAACGGCTGCCTGCCAAAGGCTACGATACTACGATTTCGTGTCCGCTACTTTACCGATGGTGCGATCTTCGGGTCGCAGGAATTTGTCCGTGGCTTCGTTGGCGCTTGGCAAATGGAGAAGGGCAGAAAGCACCCCCCAAAAGTTAAAGCTCTGCGCGGTGCCGATTGGGGCGATCTTTCAGTTATCAATGGATTAAAACGACGGGTGTTTGAGTAGGTAACCATTTCGAATGGCATCAAACTTACACATTCAACAGCTGGATAAAGCTATCCATAATCGAGCCAGTTTCGATTGTGGAGTTTCGGCGTTGAATGATTATTTGGCGAAAGCAGCTGCGTTGGACATAAAGCGTAAAGCTGCGGGTTGTTGGGTGATCACAGAGGAGGGTGACAGGCGGTCGGTATTGGGCTATTACACCTTGTCTTCTGAAGCGGTCGATACCGTCGATCTGCCTGAAATGTCGAAATCAATTAGTAAAACGCTCCCCAAATACAGGCGATTTGGAGCGGCATTACTCGGACTGCTCGCCGTCGATAAATCTCAACAGGGGCAGGGGCTTGGAGAGCTATTACTTATGGATGCCTTCCATAGATGCTTAGCCTTAGAGGTTCCAGTCGTCGAGATCGTGGTCGATCCAAAAGACGGAAAATTGGCTGACTGGTATGCGCGTTTTGGCTTTAGACCGCTAACAAA
>Ga0307933_1000379_pt1 | contig 41760 bp, 40 predicted proteins | sample OrgLakmetageno88_FD_201811 | JGI IMG/M metagenome (GOLD analysis project Ga0307933, IMG submission 201811) | Saline water microbial communities from Organic Lake, Antarctica - #88 | ecosystem: Environmental > Aquatic > Non-marine Saline and Alkaline > Saline | place: Antarctica: Organic Lake... | reverse complement strand
ATTCCAACCAGAATTGCGCACGAGCTTTGAAGGCATCAATTAAAAATCGGTCTTGCTATGGGCTAGCCAGTAAGATACAAACGTTACCTTAAAGTAATTATTTTTTTTGGAAAAAAGAGGAATTACAGATAACGTTTAGTAAATAAAACTAGGCGATTTCGAGGCATTAAACTTTCCGTTAAACAAAAAGTTTGACATGGAACAAAACTTTGATTTTATGATTACTTCGCCTGTTTTTTATATAAATTATTATGTCCTTTATTCTTTATAATTAATTCTACTGTAAACACATTCATTATATTTTGAAATCCAATTAGTAAGAACCCTATTAAATATTCTGAAAATTTCTTCAATATCATTTGGGACATTTCCTAAATCTTTTCCAATTACAATGAATAAACCATCTGGATGGTCGTCATCACATACTATTGGTACTGTAGAAGACAATAAATAATATTCTTCGCCATTTATTTTGAATTTACCATTTTCAAAACGATTGTTATTAATTGACAAACGAAGAATATTTTGAATCTCCTGTTTTTCAGATTTTAAATCAGTTCTTTCTAACAAATCCCATATCAATGATTCTTTAATTTTAAGTTCATCCTTTAGGACATATATACCAGTATTGTATTCAACAATATCCTGTTTAGGTGTTTCACTAGCAATATTTTGTAAATAAGTTGCGACTGTAAATTTAGAGTTGAAGCTTTCTAGAACTAAATGTAAGTTAGTTATAAATGCGAATCAAGGTTTGAAATAAAGATAAAAAACAAGTTTAATTAATTGAAGAACAACCTCTTAAACAAGTTTAAGAGGTTGTTCTTCAGTATTTTAATAGTCAATTTCAACGAGATTATTTTGAATACAAAGAGCAATAACAAGAATTACAAGCTAGTAAAATTATATGATTATGTATGTGAAAAGTTTGATGAACAGCTACAATTCGAATCCATGCGTTTTAGCAATAATAATACTCCAAAACTTACAGATCAAGAAATCGTCACGATTTACTTATTTGTAATGGAGCATCAAGGGATTTTTAAAATGAATAAAATACATCAATTTGCAAGTGAGTATCTATTGAGTTGGTTTCCAGATTTAGGTAGTTACCAAGCTTTTAACCGCAGAATAAATAGACTTTCTAATGTTATGAATACCCTTGTAGGGATGCTTTTAACCGAATTTACACCAAAGGAATGTTCGACAAAATTTAGCGTATTAGATTCAATGCCTATCATCACTTGCTCTGGAAAACGCTCGGGTAAAGTTGCACCCGAGATTACAGATAAAGGATTTTGCTCCACAAAAAGCATGTATTATTATGGAATGAAATTGCATGCTTTAGGGTTTTGTAATCCAACTAAATTACCACATCCAGAACAAATTATATTTACGGCGGCTTCTGTAAACGACTTCGCGCTATTTAAAGAAGCTTGGTCAGAAAAAGAAAATCGAATGTTTTTTGGGGATAAAATATATCAATCTAAAAGTTTTTTCACAAATATGTATGCTAATTTTAATTTGGAAATGTTAGTACCAATGAAGGCTGTAAAAGGAATGCCTGATGTTTTAAAAAAGTTTGATGGCGCCGCAAACGATTTATATTCAAGAGCTGTATCCAAAATTAGACAACCAATTGAAGCACTATTTAGTTGGCTTATTGAAAAATCAGACATACAAAAAGCTAGCAAAGTAAGATCCACTAAAGGCTTAAATCTACATGTTTATGGTCGACTGGTAGCAGTATTTACAACACTATTGTTTAACTCTTGATTCGCATTATAAGAGGTCGAAGCAAATTTAATACACCATCTTCAATATCTTTCTCACACATCCGATTAGATATTTCTTCTTCAGTAGCATAATTTGGGACAGCTTTATTAGTTAATTTGCAAGTCTGGTCGTTTAGTCCAATTAAAGTTGATGCAATTGCATCATTAATTAGAGATTTTCTAGCAAAGCTTTTTGAAAGGGTATCCTCATTTATCTCGTTTTCTATATTTTCAATCAGCAGTTTTGGGAAATTCTTTTCGTTGAAATATTTAAAAATATTTATGGCAATGAAGACAATAATTGAAAAAATTAAAACTCCAGACCAAAGAGGATCAATAGCCTTAATCTGACTCGAAGCGATGGCCATCATAGCACCTATTATTACTTCAAAAACTATTACAAATGGGCCTAACTTTATAATAGTATCAATCCATTTTTTTAATGCTTCAAGGTTTTTCATTCATTATCGAGCATAACGTTTATGTATAAGATTAGTTGCATGTTTTAAGCACTAAATTAAGCAAATAAAACACCAACCAAGAAAGACTGTTTGGACTTTCGTAAGTAGGCTAAAACCAGCAATTAATTTTATACGGTATTACCCAATGGCATTGCACTTACTTTATTAATTCTATAAATTCAGTAGAAAATCTCTCTGCTAATTCTCGACTGTGGTCAATCGATACTGTTTCTTTATTCCACCTTGCTTTATTCGTCCAGTTGTATGAGCCGTGAATAATTGTTTTTAAATCAATTACGCAAAACTTATGATGCATTATATTTTTGTAGATTCCTGTAGGCTTAAATCTCTTTGCCTCGAAAAACTTCTCATAGTCAATTCCATATTTCTGGTTAATATCATCATCTAAAACTACAATTCTTACACTTAAACCTTCTCTTTTTTTATTATACAATTCTCTTATAAGTACTTTGTCTGTTAACCAAGCTACCGCTAACCAAATAGAAAATTTTGCGCTTCTAATTTGCTCAATAATTTGAGATTGAATTTCCTCAAAGTGTATTTCGATTGCAATTTCGTCTGGTAAATCAGAACCTATAATTTTATAACGAGCTTCAAATTCCTCTAATCTATAGCCATCTTGTTGTAAAAGAGGATTTATTTTTTCTACGGCTATTTTAATATTTTTTTCTTGGTCATTCGCAAAATGTCGTGGGTCAAAGATTATTTCTAATAGTTTTATTAAATCTTTAGTCCCATTTATTTCATATAATTTTTCAATCACATATCCATTTCTACTTAAAGAATTAGGCATTCCTCCGTCGTCCCATTTATAAACATCTTTAAATCCTACCTTATTAAAAAGTTTCAAAATATTTGGTCCAGAAAGACCTGGTGTTAATTGATTATCTCCAGAAATAAATTCTTTGATGCTTTCAATTGTTAAGTCCGATAATCTCATTCACACATTTTTATAAGATTATAATTTCTCAAGACCAGTCAACCAAGTTTTCAATTCTTTAATAACTCTTGTGTCTCTTGTAGTCTGATTTTTGATGTCAAGTATAGGAAATTCTTCAACACTAATAAATACACTTAACCAACCATTAGTCCGATTGTAGTTATCTCTAATATGTTTTCTGCCTTTCCCTTTTGTTCTGCAAGTACATAAAATTATATCTGGTCTTTCGTCATTAGGTAAACTCAAATTATCAATCTTTTTCACTTCCCATTCATTGTCTCCTGAAGAATTAATTCCAATTGTCAATTTATTAACGGTTAGAATTCCGTGAGTATCTTTCAGGTAATTAGTTGTATTAAGTCCTATAGTATTTGCACATCCATAATTATTTATAATCCATTCTGCAATTTGATTTATTTTGGTAGTTTTTCCAGTTTCTGATTTTCCTTTTAATATGAATATTTTTCTCATTTTTGGTTTGCTTGTGGGTAACATACGGATAAAACAATAAGTTGTATTATATCCATTATTATAACACTAATCTAAGGGATTATTTATTGTTTTAAAAGTATTTGTTGCTATGTGGGTTTAGATTTCTGTCGTTTTAGTCGATCGATGCCCTAATAATACCTGTATTTGTCTTAAGTCAACTTTCAACCTTTGACCAATAACTCACTAAGTTGATGCTCTAACAGGCTTTCATTTGGTGAGGTAAAAACTTTTTTATTCTCATAATCTCTTACTTAAAATGCTATTCATATTATAGAGGTCAGTATATAAACACCTATCTTAGTGTTAGTATATATATATAATTATGGACGTATTTAAAGTTCAAAATCTTCTAGAGTTCTCTGATCGGTTTAAAACAGACGAGGATTGCAAGAAATATTTAGCTTCAATGAAGTCAGAAATTCGATATAAATGCCTCAAGTGCAATCACACTGCTTGTCAAGTTCGTGCTGATTTTGCAAGACAGTGCAATATCTGTGGGCATATAGAATCTACTACTGCCAACACTCTTTTTCACAAAGTTAAGTTTGGAGTTAGAAAGGCATTTTTTATCTGTTTTGAAATGGCTACTAGCACTAAGAGTTTATCAGCAAGTTATATGGGTGTGCGTTATGGTGTAACCGAAAAGACAGCTCGACTATTTATGTTGAAAGTCAGAGAGGCAATGGCTTCTAGTGGAAAAAACCCTATGGATGGGGATGTTCACGTTGATGAGTTTGTCCTTGGTGGCCGAGAAATAGGAAAACAGGAAGAAACTATGATAGCAAGAAAAAGAAGGCGGTAACGGCCATCCAGCTTACAAAAAAGGGTAAGGTAAAGAGGATGTATGCTATGAAAATTGATGATTTTTCAGCCCGATCACTGCACTATATTTTTGTCGATCATATTAGCAGAGAGGCAAGGGTCACAACAGATAAATGGAGAGGATATAGACCCATTTCAAAAGCTTATAATATAACACAGATTGAGAGTAACAGAGGATTGAATTTTAAAGCGCTCCATACAATGATACATCAAGTCAAATCTTGGATAAGAACGACCTATTCTTTGGTAAGTGATAGTAAAAACTTAACGGCCGCTGTTTTTCCGTATCCAGAAATGGCAGATCATATGGTTCGCCAACGTTCGGATAAATGGAACATTGATGAGGTATACCCGATGATTTATCACGGATTTTACAACGAAGAAATCGATTGGATTGGTTATGCCACCAAACAAGGTGTTGCAAATTTAGGATCGAAAAGTGTCGATTTGAACACGGGTGTTTATTTACCTCCTTTTTCATCAAACAAGGAACTAGAACAAGCCATTCTCCTCGCGAAAAAAAATAGTGCAAAAGGAATTACTTTTTTTGATGGTGGGTCATTAACAGATGCCTACTTAAAAACAATTAAGAAAGTTAAAAAATCTCTGTAATACAGATACAAAGTTAAATGTTATAAACAACCAAACACAGCATGTCCAATAAAAAGTCCTATCGCTCTGCATTTATTTTATTAACTGTTTTATTTTTCCTTTGGGGATTTATTACAGTATTAGTAGATTCGTTAATTCCTCGTTTGCGAGAATTATTCACATTAACATATTTTCAAGCGGGTTTGGTGCAATTTGCATTTTTTGGAGCGTTTTTTTTACTGTCGATTCCAGCAAGTTATATTTTATCAAAAATAGGCTATAAGAGAGGTGTTATTTTAGGATTATTAACCATGGCTTTGGGATGTCTGCTTTTTTATCCAGCAGCATCATATCGTGAGTTCGGTATTTTTATGTTGGCGTATTTTATTTTAGCGGCAGGTATCACTGTTTTACAGGTGGCTGCAAATCCTTTTGTGGCGGTTTTAGGATCTGAAGACGGTGCTTCTAGTCGGTTAAATTTATCTCAAGCATTCAATTCTTTAGGAACAGCAGTAGCACCAATAGTCGGTGCTATGTTTATTTTAAGTGATGTTATTAAGACTAAAGATGAGATTGCAGTGCTTGATGGCACTGCCAAAGAAGCTTATTTAACATCAGAAGCCGCTGCGGTTCAAGCACCTTTTTTGGGTTTGGCGGCATTTATTGGTTTAATTGCGCTGATATTTTTGTTTGCAAAACTACCAAATTTAATTTCCCAAACGGCTACAGGAACCTATCGCAAAGCGTTCAAAAATAAAAAGTTAATGCAAGGTGTTTTAGGGATTCTTTTTTATGTGGGCGCAGAAGTTGCCATTGGAAGTTATTTAGTAAACTACTTTTTAGAGATGAACCTTGTTGCTGTTATTAAAGAAAATACGGTCATGAAATCTATCGCAGAAGGTATTTTGAATTCAGGGTTAACAGGAAAAGATGATAAAGCGGTTGTCGGTGTTTTTGTTACTTTTTATTGGTCTGGTGCAATGATTGGTCGATTTGTTGGCGCATATCTTACTAGAATTATAAAGCCAGGAAAAGTGTTGGCGATGTTTGCAGCCATTTCTATTGGTTTAATTGTTTTGTCTGTAAGTACGATTGGTTTGGTAAGTATGTGGAGTATTTTGGCAGTTGGCCTGTTCAACTCTATTATGTTTCCAACTATTTTTACGTTAGCGATCGATGGTATTGGCCATTTAAAACCAAAAGCTTCAGGTTTATTATGCACCGCCATTGTTGGTGGCGCTATTATTCCACCATTGTTCGGATTTTTAACAGACTATATCGCGTTTAAAAATGCACTATTGTTAATCATCGTTTGTTATGCGTACATTGTTTGGTTTGGCTTCAAAAACGGAAAGTCTCAAGTTGCGATCACGTAAGTATAAATAAATAATTTTAGAATTAAAATTAATGAGAAAATACGGCCTATTATATTTACTTTGTTCAGTGTTTCTGTTTCAGTGCAAAGAACCAGAAAAAGTATCAGTTCAAGAGAATCTAACGGATTTTGTGAATCCATTTATTGGGACAGACGGTCCTGGAAATACTTATCCAGGAGCAACGGTTCCTTATGGAATGGTGCAATTAAGTCCAGATATTGGTATTCCTGGATGGGATAGAATTGTGGGTTATTTTTATCAAGATTCTATTATTTCTGGATTTTCACACATGCATTTATCAGGCACAGGAGCTGGTGATTTGTACGATATTTTAGTAATGCCAACGAATAGCAGATTTTCAAAACGCATTGCGGCCAATAACTTTAAGCCTTTTTCAAGTTTTTCTCATGAAAAAGAAACGGCTTCTCCTGGTTATTATTCGGTTGATTTATTGGATTATGGAATTAAAGCGGAGTTAACTGCCACAGAACGAACCGGGATTCATAAATATACCTTTCCAAAAGACAAAAAGACACAAATACGTATCGATTTAGGCTATTATTTAAACTGGGATCACCCTATAGAAACTCATTTTAACGTTGTAAATAAGACGACTATAGAAGGCTATAGAAAATCTTCGGGTTGGGCAAAAGATCAACGGATATATTTTGTCATTAAAGTATCAAAACCATTTAAAGAATATGAGTTATTTAAAAATGATACGCTTATAAAATCTCCAGTTACAGGTAAAAACACCAAAATAATTCTAAATTATACAACATCCGAAGGCGACGAAATTATTTTAAAAACAGGACTTTCAACAGCAAATATTCAGGGTGCTTATCAATCTTTAGAAAAAGAAGCAGCTAATTTTGATTTTGAAACCTTAAGGAATCAAGCAAAGTCGAAATGGGAAAATCAACTTCGTAAAATAATGATTGCGACAAAAGACGATCTTAAAAAGAAAATATTTTACACCATGTTGTATCAATCGATGTTGGCACCAAACTTATTAAGTGATCACAATGGTAATTATAAAGGAGCCAATGATGCGATCATGAATGCTGACGGATTTGATCGATATGACACATTTTCATTATGGGATACCTATCGCGCAGAACATCCATTACACACTATTTTACATCCTAATCAAGTTTCTGATATGGTGAATTCTATGCTTGCACATTATAAAGAAACAGGTTTATTGCCAGTCTGGTCTATGCAAGGAAATGAAACCAATATGATGATTGGCTACCACGCAGTTCCGGTAATTGTGGATGCTTATTTTAAAGGGATTAAAAATTTTGATGCTGAATTAGCCTGCAAAGTATGTATTGCAAGTGCCACAGATGCATCAAGACAAATTGATGCATATATGGATTTAGTATATGTACCAACTGATGATGATAGCGAAAATTGGTCGGTTTCTAAAACGTTAGAATATGCCTATGGCGACTGGTGTATTGCTCAGTTTGCAAAAGCGTTGGGGAAAACCGAAGAGTATACGACCTTTTTAAAACGATCAAAAAACTGGCGAAATGTGTACGATTCTAAAAGTACATTTATGCGTCCTAAATCAGATAAAGGAGTATTCTTAAAAGATTTTGTGCTGAAAGAATATTCGCCTTATTTCAGTGAAAGTAACGCTTGGCAATATTTCTGGTCGGTACAACATAACATAGAAGGTTTGATAAATAGCGTTGGAGGAAACAAAATTTTTGAAAAAAAGTTAGATTCTATCTTTACGTTGCACCCATTCCTAGAAGACAAATTACCCATTTTTAGCACCGGAATGATTGGGCAATATGCGCATGGAAATGAACCAAGTCATCACGTAGCTTATTTGTATAATTATATTAAAAAACCATGGAAAACACAAAAGCTAGTCCGTGAAATTTTAGAAACACAATATAAAAATAAACCAAACGGACACCGCGGTAATGAAGATTGTGGCCAAATGTCATCTTGGTATTTTTTTAGTACTTTGGGTTTTTATCCTGTAAATCCTGCACAAGGCATTTATGCTTTTGGTTCTCCTATAATTGACGCGGCTACCATCAATTTAGAAAACGGCAAAACTTTTACGGTAAAAGCATTCAATAACAATTCAGAGAACAAATACATTCAGTCTATTATCTTAAATAACGAGCTAATAGAACGAAATTATATCACACATAAAGAAATTATAGCAGGTGGACAATTGGTTTTTACAATGGGAAATATCCCAAATAAAAAAACTAAAAATTCTATGGCACCAACATCCAAAATATATCATTAAAAACAGATGGCAAACAGAAGAAATTTTATAAAAAATGCTGTTTTAGGAACTATCGGTATCAGTAGCGTTTTAAGTTGTGTGAATTCAGCAGAAAAAGAGCCAGTTATAGTGGCAGGTTCAACCAGTAAAAAAGGTATTAAACCTATAATAATTTCCACATGGAATCATGGTTTACCAGCCAATATAGAAACGTGGAAACAGTTAAAAAACAGTAAATCTACTTTAGATGCTATTGAAGCAGGCATGAAAATTCCTGAAGCAGATCCGAAAGTAAGAAGTGTCGGTTATGGAGGTTTTCCGGATAGAGAAGGAAAAGTTACTTTGGATGCTTGTATTATGGATCATAACAGCGATTGTGGATCTGTTTCTTTTTTACAAGGCATCAAACATCCTATTTCTGTCGCTAAAAAAGTATTGCAAAACACGCCACATATCATGTTATCTGGTCAAGGTGCACTTCAATTTGCTTTATCCGAAGGATTTAAAGAAGAAAATTTATTAACAAAAGAAGCTGAAAAAGATTGGAAAAAATGGTTGGAAGCATCCAAATATAAACCGGTTATAAATATGGAAAATCATGATACGATTTCTATGTTGGTGCTTGATGAAGAGGGCAATATTTCTGGCGGATGCACAACAAGTGGGGCGGCATGGAAAATGCATGGTCGAGTAGGAGATTCGCCAATAATTGGTGCGGGTTTGTTTTTAGATAATGAAGTTGGTGCAGCCGCTGCAACTGGTTTGGGAGAAGCTGTGATGCGAACTGCAGGAAGTGCTATGGTGGTTGAATTAATGCGTCAAGGAAAATCGCCTTATGAGGCGTGTAAAGAAATTGTAGAACGTATTTACAAAAAACATAAAAACCACAAAGACATGGAATATTTGCAAGTTGGGTTTATAGCGCTTAACAAAAATGGCGAGCATGCAGGGTATAGTTTGCGCTCTGGATTTAATTATGCGGTTACCGACGAAAAAAACGGGAACAGAATGGAAGATGCCGCGTTTAAAATGTCTTGGGATAATTAATGATAATTATTGCTTAAAAACAGCTATCAATGAGCGTATTTAAAAGGTTTTTTTTATTAGCTTTAATAAGCTTTATGGCTTCATGCCAGCAGAGTAGTGAATGTAAAGTATTTACTGAAAACGACATTGCTGTGATTCCTAAACCAGTAAAATTAGTGCGGAATAAAGGAGCTTTTCAGTTTGATGAAAACACTAAATTTATACTAGCTGATGCATCCCAAAAAGAGATAGTATCCGTTTTAAGCGATAAGTTTAAAAATGTATCTGGTTGGAACTTAGAGGTTTTAGAGCAAGCTCCTCAACAAAATTATGTTCAACTTTTGGTTCATGAAAATTTAGGAGATGAAGCCTATAAATTAGAGGTAAGTTCTAATCGTATTTTGATTACTTCAAAAAGAAACGCTGGTTTTTTATACGGAATAGGCGAATCGTAGTTTTGCACTGCAAGCGTATTTATTATGATAATTACATATAGGTCAGGGAAATGCAGCTGAATTAAGTACACAATCGCATCAAGACTATTGGAAACAAGAAATGAGTCGTTAAGAGTAGGGAGCTATAAAAAAGATAAACTTGAGCCAATAGCGTTGAATTAAATAAATAATAATATGTCAAAAATGATTTTTAAATATTCTTGGATTTTTATAATTCTTTTATTTTGTGTCAACTTAAAAATTGAAGCACAAAAAAACACTTTTATCGAAAGCAAAGATGCAGTCGATTTTGTAAATCCATTAATGGGAACAGATTCATCTTTCGATTTATCAAACGGAAATACCTATCCTGCCATTGCAACACCTTGGGCGATGAATTTTTGGACCCCAATGACTTCTAAAATGGGTGATGGTTGGACATATAAATACGACGAAAATAAAATAAGAGGCATCAAACAAACACATCAACCGAGTCCGTGGGTAAATGATTATGCCGCCTTTTCGTTGATGGCAGTTACAGGAGATTTAAAGTTTCAGGAAGATAAACGAGAATCTTGGTTTTCTCATAAAGCAGAAACCGTAACACCATACCATTACTCCGTTTATTTGGCAGATTATGATGTGGTAGCAGAAGTTGCGCCGACTGAAAGAGCAGCACATTTTAAATTTACTTTTCCTAAATCTGACGAGTCTTACATTATTTTGGATGCTTTTAATGAGGGTTCTATGGTGAAAATTATTCCTGAAGAACGTAAAATAATTGGCTATTGCAGAAATAATAGTGGCGGAGTTCCTGATAATTTTTATAACTATTTTGTGGCAGAATTTGATGCTGATTTTGAGCTGAATCATACATGGACTGATGGATGGCAATTAGTAGAAAATTCATTAAATAGCGAAGGCGAGCATGTTGGCGCTATTGTTGGTTTTAAAACGGAGAAAGGAAAAACGGTTCATGTAAAAGTGGCTTCTTCTTTTATCAGTCCAGAACAGGCGGGATTAAATTTATTAAGAGAAATAGGAGCTGATACTTTTGATATTACAAAGAATAAAGCAAAAAAAGCTTGGGAAACAGAATTGAATAAAATTCAAATTGAAGATGATAATATTGATAATTTAAGAACTTTTTATTCTTCTTTATATCGAGTTTTATTATTCCCAAGAAAGTTTTATGAGTTTGATGTAAACAATGAAGTTGTGCATTACAGTCCGTATAATGGCAAAGTGTTACCTGGCTATATGTTTACAGACAATGGTTTTTGGGACACTTTTAGAGCAGTTTTCCCGTTTTTTAATATGATGTATCCCGAACTTAATGGCAAAATTATGCAAGGTTTGGCAAATACCTATAAAGAATCTGGTTGGTTGCCAGAATGGGCAAGTCCAGGTCACCGAGATGTAATGATTGGTTCTAATTCCGCAGTTATTATTGCGGATGCCTTTTTGAAAGGTGTAAAAGGTATGGATAGCGAAATACTACTAGAAGCGATGCTTAAAAATGCGACAGTTGCAGACGGAAGGCCGGCAAATTCAGTTGGTAGAGCAGGTTTAGAACATTATAATAAACTAGGGTATGTGCCTTATGATGTTGATGTTAACGAAAATGCTGCGAGAACTTTAGAATACGCGTATGCCGATTTTACCATTGCACAAATGGCAGAAAAAATGGGCAAACCTAAAATTGCCAAAAAATATTTTGAGAAATCAATGAACTATAAAAATTTATTCGATCCATCTACCAATTGGATGCGTGGAAAAAATGAGGACGGGAGTTTCCAAAGTCCGTTTAACCCTTTAAAATGGGGAGATGCCTTTACAGAGGGGAATAGTCTGCATTATACCTGGTCTGTTTTTCATGATATTGAAGGTTTGATTAATTTAATGGGTAGCAAAGAACAGTTTGGAGCAAAATTGGATGAAGTTTTTGAAATGCCTCCAAAATTTGACGCTTCTTATTATGGTTTTACTATTCATGAAATTCGAGAAATGCAAATTGTAAATATGGGCAATTATGCGCACGGAAATCAACCCATTCAGCATATGATTTATTTGTATAATTATGCAAATCAATCTTATAAAGCACAAGAAAAAGTGAGAGCAGTTTTAAAGAAGTTATATTCGGCAACACCAGATGGTTATTGTGGTGATGAAGATAACGGTCAAACCTCCGCTTGGTATGTGTTTAGTGCTTTAGGGTTTTATCCGGTTACTCCGGGAGTTGATGAATATGTGATAGGAAGTCCGTTATTTAAAAAAGCAACGCTTTATTTAGAAAATGGAAATACGTTTAAAATTACCTCTGAAAACAATTCTGATAAGAATGTTTATATTCAAGATGCACAGTTAAATGGCAAAGCATATCAAAATACCTATCTAAAATTTGAGGCACTTCAAAATGGAGGAGCTTTAAACTTTAGGATGGGAAATACGCCAAATAAAGATTGGGGAACTGCCGCTGAAAACAAACCTTATTCTTTAAGTACTTCAAAGAAATAAATAGAAAATGAAACAAATGAGGTTAATTATTCTTTTTGCAATTTTTTGCATTCAGTTTACCGCAGTTGCGCAAGAACCTGTGGATTTTGTAAATCCTTTTATAGGAACCTCTAACTTTGGAGCTACAAATCCGGGAGCAATTGCGCCGCGAGGCATGGCTAGCGTATCGCCATTTAATGTGTCGGGAGCGCAAAACTTGCCTTTAGAAAAAGATAGTAGATGGTTGTCAACTCCGTATGTGAATGAAAACAGTTTTTTAACAGGATTTTCTCATGTGAATTTAAGTGGTGTTGGTTGCCCAGATTTGGGTGTTATTTTAGCAATGCCAACCACTGGGGAATTGGAAACAAACCGTTTGAAGTATGGAACTAACTATACAAATGAAGTTGCAAAACCGGGTTATTATAGTGTTCAATTATCAAAATATAATGTAAAAGCCGAACTAACCGCAACAACAAGAGTTGGGATCAATAACTATTCATTTCCAAAAGGAAAATCTAATATTTTAATTAATTTAGGATTAGGATTAACAAATGAGGAGGGTGCTATGATTAAAGTAGTGGCGCCAACCGAAATAGAAGGGATACGTAATGTGGGTTCGTTTTGTTATTATAAACCAGAAGAATCTTATCCTGTTTATTTTGTTGCAAGATTTAGTAAACCTGCGGATGAATTTGGAGTTTGGAAAAAAACTAAAAAATACGATGGTGTAGAAGGACAATGGATGGGGTACAACGGAAAAAAACGCTTTTACAAAAACTATAAAAAAGAAATTATAGGCAATAGTATTGGAAGTTATTTTACGTATAATTTTGATACACCAACGCAAGTTGAACTAAAAATAGGTGTGTCTTATGTGAGTATTCAGAATGCTCGAGAAAATTTAGAAAAAGAAACTCAACGTTTATCTTTTGATGCTATCTATAAAAATACAATTTCATAATGGAATCAATTATTATCGAAAATAGAAGTTGAAGGCGGCACAAAAGATGATAAAACAATCTTCTATACGGCACTTTATCACACCTTAATTCATCCAAATACTTTAAATGATGTAAATGGCGAATATCCAACAATGGGAAAGCATGCAACAGTAAAGACTGATGCAACCCGTTTTACCGTATTTTCTTTATGGGATACCTACAGAAATCTACATTCATTGATGTCTTTGGTCTACCCGAAGCAACAATCAGACATGGTCAAAAGCATGCTAAATATTTATGACGAAAGCGGATGGTTGCCAAAATGGGAACTCAATGCAACCAAAACGACCACAATGGTTAGTGATCCTGCCGGAATTGTTTTAGCGGATACCTATTTGAGAGGCATACAAGATTTTGATATAGAAAAAGCGTATGAAGCCATGCGGAAGAGTGCGACACAGTTAGAAAATAATCCGTTACGACCTGGGATCAAAGATTATATCAAAAAAGGGTATTTATCAACAAAAACAACTAATAGCGGTTCAGTTTCAACAACCCAAGAATATAATATTAGTGATTTTGCAATAGCACAGTTGGCGAATAAATTGGGTAAAAAAGAAGATTATACCTTATTTTCTAAACGCGCTGTTTCCTATAGAAAGTTATTTGACAAGGAATTTAATTTGTTGCGCCCAAAAAAAGATGACGGCTTTTAGTATGCGCCTTTCAATCCGAATAAAGGAGCTAATTTCGAAAAGAACGTTGGGTTTATCGAGGGTAATTCTTGGCAATATACCTTTATGGTTTCGCATGATACTCAGGCGCTAATGAAGTTAATGGGAGGTAAAAAAGAGTATGTTGCTCAATTAGATGAAGTTTTTGATAAAAAGCAATTTGATATGGCAAATGAACAAGACATTTCCTATCCATATTTATACAATTACGCAAAAGGTTATGAGTGAAAAACTCAGCAACGTATTAGCCGTTTAATTACTGAATACTTTACCAATAAGCCTGCCGGTTTGCTTGGGAATGATGATACAGGAACCATGTCTGCGTGGTTAAGCGCTTAATTTAGCAAATAAAAACCGAATAGAAAATCCGCAAAGATTTGAGTAAGTAGGCTAGAACCAAGCAATAAATTATATATGGTGTTGGCTTTTAGTGCTTTTTGTCCGCTTGATAATTCGTTAAACTATTCTTTTTTCGATCTAATTATTTTTCTGCAAACTTGCTCAATTCCGTTTTGTTTTTTAATTCCGTAAACTTGCTCAAATTCCGATTATTAATTGTCCGGTAGACTGAAAGTCAGACGTTTTTTTGCGTTCTGTTCTGTTTTTCTTGTCCCAGTTTTTGTTAAATTCCGCACAGTAATTTTGTCAGCGTTTGAGTGGGAATTCAGTCTGATTTTTAGTTTATTTCATTTTTTTCTACCAATTATAAAATAGGTAATTGTCCCAAATATGTTAAACAATAAAACCATAATTAACCAGAAAATTTTGTCGCTTCTATTTAATTTACTTTTTCCGATATCAATTATCGATATTGTTAGTGTTATTAAAACTAAAATTAATGTTGTTAACAAGACTTTTGTTATAAATGGATTCATATTTTTTTATTCTCAATTTTGTTTTAGGCATTAAAGCCAACGTACGGGTAAAAAAACAAGTTGTGTTATATCCATTATAAAAACACTAATCTAAGGGTTTTTTTATTGTTTTAAAAGTATTTGTTGTCATATGAGTCTAAAGTTTCTGTTGTTTTAGTCGATTGATATCCTAATAATACCTGTATTTTTCTTAAGTGAAGTCTCATCCTTTAGCCAAAAGCTAGTTTAATTGCTGCTCTAGTAGGCTTCCATTTGGAGCGGTTAATATTTTTTTATTCTCATAATCTCTTACTTAAAATGCTATTCATATTAAATTCAATATACTGAAGGTTAAAGCTTAGCATTACTGGAAGCCAATCGTTCCACTTTACATAATTTTATACATTTCTATTAACGTTCCTGAATTCAAAGCCCAATTTTCTACACGAATTCACACAATCTGTAATACCTCAAACTCAATTGGACCTGGAATCATTAGTAATTTCTACCTTTCATTTTTTAATATTTTGTGAATCAAATCATATTTGCAAATAGGAATACCATCTGAATCTACATATATATAATCACCAGGAATAAAATCAACACCACCAAATTTTGCTATTCAGTCTATTTCTCCACTATTGTGTTTAATGCTTTTAACTTGAGAAGTGTTTGTAGCTCTTATATCTATTTTCATAGAATTAATGAGTTGACTACCGCGAAGACACCCATTTACAATAATGCCATTCCACTTGTTCTCCATGGCCAGTATAGCTAACTGATCACCTAATAATTGTAATACATAGTGGCTGGCCAGAAATAGGCAGATTTTATAAAATGAATTATTTTTAATTTTGCTCTATTTTCGTCCAGACGCTACATACCACATTCATCACTACATGGAATTATTTATCGATAATAAGTTCTCGTTTTTCGGTTTTTTTATCGATTTGAAACTGATTACTTGTATTCTTTCCTCCTCCTGCTTTTATAGCTTTGTCTCCAGCAAAAAAACTTTTGTGATCGTCTCCTAAGTCAGATCCCGCCATACGTTGATGTTTAACACAAGAAACATTATTGCGAATTTCTTGTCTCTGTACCCCTTTTACATAAGCCAACATGCCTTCTTCTGAAAAATATCCTTTGGTTAAATCATTCATATGAAGCGCAGTAGTATGATAGGTTGGTAAGGTAATTAGGTGATGGAAAATCCCTGCATCTCTTGCACTATCTGTTTGGAAGGTTTTGATTTTCTCATCTGCACGATAGCATAGTTCTGTAGCATCATAGTGCGAATCCATCAAATTATTCCTATCATAAGCTGTCATATTTTCCCCTTCTGCAAGCATTTCTTCATAGGCTTGATGACGGAAGTTTAATGTCCAGTTAAAAGAGGGCGAGTTATTGTAAACCAATTTAGCAGTAGGAACCACTTCTTTGATTCTGTTTACCATATGTGCAATCTGTTTCATATTTGGAGTTGGCGTTTCAATCCATAAAAGATCTGCCCCATTTTGAAGACTTGTAACACAGTCTAATACAACTCTATCTATATTAGAACCTTCTTTAAATTTATACAACCCATTGGCTAATCTTAAAGGCCGCACTAATTTCCCGTCCCTTTTGAGAAGGATATCATCTTGTCTGGCCTCTTTTACGTCAATTTCTTCAGCTTCTACAAAGGCTAAATATTGAGAAGCTAGATCTCCAGGTTCTTGACTAACCGGTAATTTTTGGGTTAGGCCAGCTCCTTCAGAATCTGTTCTTGCGACTATAATTCCGTCTTCTACACCTAATTCTAAAAATGCATATCTAATCGCATTTAACTTCGCAATGAAATCTTCATGTGGCACAGTTACTTTTCCATCTTGATGACCACATTGTTTGGCATCAGAAACTTGATTTTCAATCTGAATGGCACAAGCACCAGCTTGGATCATTTTCTTGGTTAACAAGTAAGTTGCTTCTTCGTTTCCAAAACCAGCATCGATATCTGCTATAATAGGAACTACATGGGTCTCAAAGTTGTCAATTTGATCTTGCACATCTTCTCCACTTTCAAGTCTTTTAAATAAATCATTTAACTCAATAGCATCAGCTTGGCGTAAGAAATCATAAATTTCACTTATCAAAGCTGGAACCGCTGTTTTTTCGTGCATAGATTGATCTGGCAATGGTCCAAATTCTGAACGTAATGCAGCAACCATCCAACCAGAAAGATATAAATACTTTTTACTGGTCGTTTTGTGGTGCTTTTTAATAGCTATCATTTTCTGTTGCGCTACAAAACCATGCCAGCAACCAAGAGATTGGGTGAATTTAGACGAATCTGCATCGTAGGCTGCCATATCTTCTCTCATAATGGCTGCTGTATATATGGCGATGTCTAAACCTGTTTTAAAACGATTTTGAGTAGCCATTCTAGCTACGCTTTCAGGATGTATGGCGTTCCAACTCTCTCCGTACTTTTCTTTAAGGGTTCTTACAGTCTGTAATGCAGAGTTGTAATTTGTTTTTGGTAAATTTTTCATAGCTTTGTATTGATTATTAGGGTTATTCTAGATTTTGATAATTAAGTCTCGTAAACTATTGCAGTAGTTGCGAGACATTTTTTTAAATGTGTTTATACGCCAAAAGGGTTAGAAACTCTTCAAATTTTTCTGAAACAACCAACTCATCAAAAAGACTGAAAGCCAATTCAAACTTGCTGTTCTTCATGTGTTCTTCACCGAATTCAGCCTTAATTTTTTTGACTTCATCGTTAAATAAGTTTTTATACAATTCCATATTAAATTTTCTGCCATCTTCAAGTTTCACTTCATTTTTTAACCATTGCCAGACTTGAGTTCTTGAAATTTCTGCAGTCGCTGCATCTTCCATTAAATTATAAAGGGCGACAGCGCCATGCCCTCGCAACCAAGCTTCTGTATAGAGTACCCCAACATTGATGTTTTTTCTAATTCCAGCTTCTGTTACTGTGCCTTTAGGAAGTTCAACTAAATCTTTTTCTGTAATGTTGATATCGTCACGAGTAATATGTAATTGATTTGGCATTGGCATGTGTTTATTAAATTCTACCATAGCGACTTCAACTAATGCAGGATGTGCAACCCATGTCCCATCATGGCCATTTTTAACTTCACGCTCTTTGTCTTGACGAACTTTTTCTAAAGCAGCAGTATTTGCTTTTTCGTCATTTTTAATTGGAATTTGAGCAGCCATCCCTCCTATCGCAAGAATACCGCGTTTATGACAGCGTTGAATCACAAGTTTAGAATATGCATCCATAAAAGGGGTTGTCATAGTCACTTGATCACGGTTTGGCACCACAAAGTTTGGGTGGTTTCTGAATTTTTTGATATATGAAAATATATAATCCCAACGGCCACAATTTAAACCTACGATGTGATCCTTAAGTTCGAAAATAATTTCGTCTAACTGAAAACTTGCCGTGATAGTTTCTATTAAGACAGTTGCCTTAAATGTTCCGGTAGGTACCTCGAGGTAGTTTTCTGCAAATTCAAACACTTTATTCCACCATCGCGCTTCTAGATAATGTTCCAATTTCGGTAGGTAGAAATAAGGCGCAGTTCCATTTTCTAACATTATTTTCACGTTATGAAATACATATAGGCCAAAATCAGTTAAACTTCCTGAACTTTCTTCATCATTGATTATGATATGTCTTTCGTTTAAATGTAAGCCTCTAGTTCTTACCATTAGAACTGCTGTTTCTTGATTCAGATTATAAGATTTTCCTCGTTTTGAATCTAATAATGAAATGGTTTTATCGTTGGCGTCTATTAAATTTTGCTGCCCTTCCATAGTATTTTTCCAACTAGGTGCAGTGCTATCCTCTAGATCTGCCATAAATGTCTTAGTCCCAGAATTTAAAGCATTTATTATCATTTTCCTGTCTACTGGGCCTGTAATTTCCACACGCCTATCTTGTAGATCGTGCGGTATAGTTCCAGCTGTCCATTCCCCTTTTCGAATAGCTTCAGTTTCTTTTGGAAATTCAGGAAAATGACCTTTGTCAAATACTTTTTGTTGTTCTAAGCGACTATTCAATAAGTCTAATCGCTCTGAATTAAATTTTTCATGAAGCAAGGTTAAAAAGTGAAGTGCCTCATCGGTAAGAATATCTGGATAGTAATTAATGACATCTTTTGAAAAATTTAGTTTGGATTGTTTTAAGTGTGTGTTTTCCATAATACTATTGATTTACATTACAATAGTATAACAAAGATTCAGAATACACAAGCGAACGTTCGCTAAATATAGATATTCGCTAAATAATAACAGTCGCAAAAAAGCCTATATTTGTTTTTATGGAAGAGGATGACATCAAACTCATATTTGGATTAAAATTAAAGCAGATAAGAACTGAGAAGAAATTGTCTTTATTCGGGTTGTCTAAACTTTCCGGTTTGTCAAAGTCTTATTTGAATGAAATTGAAAATGGAAAAAAATATCCTAAGCCAGATAAAATTGCTACACTTTCAGAGAAACTGGAAGTTCCTTATGACCAAATGGTTTCTTTAAAGTTAGATAAAAATTTGGCCCCCATTGGTGAATTATTGAAGTCTAAAATATTAAAGGAAATACCATTAGAGCTTTTCGGAATTAAGGAAAGTAATTTAATAGATATTGTCGCCAATGCACCGGTAAAAGTAAACGCTTTTATAAGTACCATAATTGAAATTGCACAGCATTATAACTTTAGCAGAGAAAGTTTTTTCCTAGCCTCTTTACGTTCATTTCAAGAAGCAAATAGCAATTATTTTGATGATTTAGAACAACAGGCCTTAAGTTTTTCAAAGGCCTATCAAGTGGATTTAACAAATTCTCTCTCTTCCAATGATCTAGAAGACATATTAGTTGAAGAGTATGACTATATTATCAACAATAGAGAGCTAAGTAAATATGAAGCCTTAGGGAATTTGCGATCTGTTTTTGTGCCTAAAACCAAAACCCTATTACTTGCTAATGGGATTGATGAAGGACAGCGAACGTTCATTTATGCTAAGGAAATCGCTTATAATTATTTAGAAATTACGGATAGGTTACATACTTTTCCATGGATTAAGTTTCAGAGTTTTGAACAGGTCCTCAATAATTTTTATGCCTCCTATTTTGCTGGAGCGCTCATAATTCCTAAAAATGAATTGGCCTTAAACTTAGAGACCATTTTTGAAAAAGAGACTTTTGATGAAGCTCTATTTCTTAAAATGTTAAGAGCTTTCAACACTTCACCAGAATTGTTCTATCAACGTTTGACCAATATTTTGCCCAAAGCATTTAATATTAAAAACTTATTTTTTCTAAGGTTTACACATAAAGCAGGTTCTGAAGAATTTCACTTAAACAAAGAACTTCATTTGTCACATCAACATTCACCTCGAGCTAATGAAAGCAATGAGCATTATTGTAGACGTTGGGTGTCCTTAAACGTTTTAAAAGAAATAAGTGAAAGTAAAAATTCTCATGAATTTGATATTCAAGTTTCTAATTACCCAGGTCATGACACAAGGTATTTAGTCCTCTCCTCTGCAACCAAAGATCCTTTTAAGCACAATCAATATAGGAGCATAAGTATTGGGTTACTGATGAATAAGCAATTAGAACGCAAGTTGAAATTTTTAGATGATCCGACTATTAAAAAACAAGAAGTTGGCGTGACCTGCGAACGTTGTGCGATTATTGACTGCAAAGTGAGGCAAGCTCCAGCAGTCATTTTGGATAAAGTCGATAGAAATAAAAAAATAGAAATAATCGTTGAAGAATTAAATGCAAAGTTTCAGACTTAGGATCTGCAATGAAATAACCTGCCTATTTCTACTTGTTCTTTTGCTATCATTCCAAAAAATTAAAAACCGGGCTACAACCTTTAAATTTCCTATAGCCTTGGCTGATGTTTTTATCTAATCTAACCTTATAACTTTTTCCACAAACTTTATAGCCTTAGTATATCCTCTTCAATAACTCAAAACCTTACCACTGTTACAAGACCAAACATTTTAACGTCTGCCGAAAAGCAACTGGCACAATTCAAAGTGATGTAACCAAATATGTCTTTAGTTTTTGATTTAGCATTCATGTCGCTATAAACTATAAGTGATGCTGCCATTTCGTTATTTTTTAAGCATTTGAGTGAATTCGTTCAGCGTTTTATTGCAAAATATTTTCAATTTCACTTGATTGAGCAATTTTACAAAGTACTAAATTCCGCATAAAGTTTGGTTTTAGTGTTCAAGCCAGTTTCCGACTCCTCGAACGATCTATAAATCAGGCTATGATTTAAGGTTTCTTTTTGATTTAATCTTTCCTGTTATAAATAGAGCAATTCCTCCAAAAACAAAAAACCCTGAAAGAAAATCTGTTCCATCATTTTCAAAAGAAAATTGCAAGATTGTTCCAATTATCAACATTATTAATCTGATAATTCTTATTCTATTTATATTTTTTTTGAGTTTGAATGTGTTCCGAATGTTCGTTAAGCTAAGTAATGTCGAGCAAAAACACAAATGTGTCGGTTTAGTTGATTATTACTCGATGCCTAGAATATCACTAGTTATTCAAATACCAACTATTTCTACTTAACTGATGTTACAGGGGGTTTTATGATAAATAAACTTTTTTTTATGGCTAATTCTTCTCTAATTAAAATTGTAATCATCAATCCCATTCCTATAATCATCTCTAATTATTAGTATAGCCAATGAATTTAATCCTATAGATCCATATGTTTTTTAAATACATAGTTTCATCATTTCTTTATCTGAATCGTTTTGTGGGTATGATGCATTTTAAAATGATTTTCTCAAGTTCGTAATCCTATCACTTTTTTGTTCTTTAAGGCCTGAATTTTTGTATTAAAAGCAATCAGAATTATCTGTAGTTTTTTTTTCTATTCATATATATTGAAATCAGTCGAACTGCAACAATTATTACTCCAATTAAAACTAATAAAACTCTAATTTTGTGAAAAGTTTTGTTCTGACTAGCGTCTAAAAGTTTTTAGAAAGAAGTAAAAAACATGTTTCTGCCCCAATGTTTACATTAAAAAGCTCTCTTTACCCAGAAAATAAGTTCCTCTCTAATACCACTACTTTTTGTTGCCATCCCTCATTGTGGAACGAGAGGGGATTTGGCTTAAATCTAAGTCGTTTATAAAAATCTCGCTAACTCCAATACCTGCTGATATATCATTGAGCCTTTGGCATTTATTAAGCTGTCCGAAAGTTAAAGCAACAAACTGGTCGTAAGTTCTATACTTATGTACGCCTTCATCTGTTTTGAAGGTATTGGTGCAACTTCTAAATAACCAATGGGGTACTAAATCTAAAACTTGTCGACTGACTGGTTTATCGTTATTTTTTCTCGCCTGAAGAGTCTTATACCAAATTAGACCTATAATGACGCAATAAATCGTTTTACCGATATGAAATCGGCACAGGCTTTTTTAGCCTGCTTTTCATCAAAAATAATTACCGTAGCTAAGGCTATGCTAGTTATTTTTGATTTCAATCAATCAATCAAAAAACCTGTGCTGAGCTATGTCGTAGCATAATTCAATTTATTCACACGGCATTATAAATATAATTTGGTATTATATCTGAAAAGTTTTTGGTAAAACTCAAAAATACGTGATTCTAAGGGCTTTTTAAAGTCTAGACTTTAGGATGCTAGTGATATAAAGTAATGATTTTACAGTCATCTTTCGAGTGTGAATTGATCTCAACATGCTAACCCGAATTTCAAACGAAAATAATACTCCTAAAAAATCCTGCACAAACTATTTTGACAGGAGCTGTGTTAACTTTGTGTCTAGTTCATTTATTTTAACGCTTAGTTTTGATGTAAATTTTGGAAAGCGTTTTAAAAACACAAAAGATACTTTCCAAAAATAAATAGCAGCATCAAAGGAAATATCAATTGATGGAATATGAGTATGGTCTGTTAATAATTTATACCCTTTATCCGAAATAGTGTACCTTCTAATCAATAATTCATGGTTGACTAAAACAACTACAACATCACCCTGAATAAGAGCATTGGAATCTCTACTTTCTCCTATAACCACATCATTAGGAAACAAGGCTTCCTCATCAGATACCATAAATAAATCCGTTACCATAAAGGCTAAAAAATCCAAATTCCCTTCTACAGGGACTCTAATTGTTGGCAATGCACTGTAACTCTGAGATGTCTCAAAATCTTCTACAAATAACTTGCTATTCAATGAATTCACAAAAGGAATCTCTTTTAAAGATGCCTTCACTATTTGATTTATATCCGTTGTTATTCCCCCATTAAAACGCAATAATTGGTTTACAGTAACTTCCTTTGTCAAGAAATCATCAATAGATATGCTAAAGTAATTAGCAACCTTTATAATGGTGTCAATCTTCGGCTCACTCCTACCCTCTTCATAGGCACCTAATGTTGCTCTTTTCAGCGAAAATAGCTCTGCAAAAGCCTGCTGACTAAGTGCTTTAATCACTCTTATTTTTTTAATGTTTTTTCCAAAAAAGGACATAATTTGCTAATTTTATTTGCAATATAGTAAGTATTAAGTATATTTGAAGTGTCAACGAAAAAAAGTATCCTCTAATCGCTAGAAATATTTCAGAATAAAAAACAAAATACATGAAAGAACAATTTAAAACTATTAAAAATTACCTGATTGAATTAAACTATAACATCACGCACGAAGACGAGGACGAAGGCGTGCTCATAATTCAAGATCATGACAAGGGTATCAATAATTTAATATTAGGAATTGCAAGTCCCATTTTAATTATAGAGCAGTATATTTTTAAAATTTCAAATCCAAATAAGGCTGTTTTTCAGCAATTATTGCAAAAAAACAGAGACATTGTTCACGGTGCTTTTGTATTAGACGAATCTGGAGAAAAAGTAATCTTTAGAGATACTCTACAAATTGAAAACATTGATTTAAACGAACTAGAGGGATCTATAAATTCTTTGAGTTTATTATTAAGTGAATATTCTGAAAATATTATCCAATTTTCAAAATCATAAAAACAAAACAAAAACAAAATATCATGAGTATATTCAAAAGATTATTTAACGTTGGGAAATCTGAAGCGCATTCTGCAATCGATAAAATGGAAAACCCAATAAAGATGACAGAACAAGGCATAAGAGACATGAAAAATGACTTGACAAATGCTTTAGAAGGTCTTGCGCAAGTAAAAGCGATGTTGATCCGTTCGCAGAACGATAAAACGCAGTTTGATAACAAGGCAAAAGACTACCAAAATAAGGCGATGCTTATCTTACAAAAAACTCAAAAAGAAAGTATTTCAGCAGAAGACGGAGATCGTTTAGCCAGAGAGGCTCTGGTAAAGAAAGAAGAAAATACAGAGCACTCAAAACGCTGTGGTATTGAAATAGAAAAATTCTCTAAATCAGTTTCTCAATTGGAAACCAACGTAAACAGTTTAAAGAATAATGTTGGTAAATGGGAAAATGAACTAAAAACCCTAAAAGCGCGTGTAAAAGTGTCTAACGCTACTAAGAACCTGAACAAGCAAATGGCATCAATTGACAGCTCTAGTACCGTTAATATGTTAGAAAAAATGAGAGAAAAAGTGAGTGAAGAGGAAGCTTTAGCAGACGCTTATGGAGATATTGCCAATGAATCAAAAAGTGTTGATGATGAGCTTGACCGCGTTTTAGACAATACTTCGGCAAGTGCAGAAAGCGATCTTGACGCACTCAAAAAACAAATGGGCATGTAATTCGTGTGCACTTCAGCATCTTTACAATACCAAAAAGCGCTTCTTTTATTAAAGAGGCGCTTTCCTGCTACTAAAGAATCACTGCAAATAGTTTAGAAGGAGTATCTTTCTACAATAAAATCATAAAACTACACATGGGCATATTTGATATTTTTAAAAAAAAGGAAAAGGAGAGACACTTCGACCCCACCAATATTACCATTAGAGATTTAGGGAAAGGATATATTTTTGAATATGCAATTGAAACATGGACCGTCACTGCATTGTTCGAGTATGACTGGGGAGAGAATTATTTTACCAGAGAATTTGTCATCAAAAACGGTGCAACTGAAAAATTTTTAAACATTGAGGATGATGGTGGCTTAGTGGTAACTTTATCTGAAAAAGTAAAACTAAGAAAACTCGGTGAAATAACCTGTGACTATATGGATGCACATCAAAAACCTCCTAAAAAAATAAAATATGAAGGCGTAAAATATTACTTGGATGAAAAGTCACCAGGCTATTGTAAAGAAATAGATGCCGATAACTGGGAAGAGTTGATTTCCTATGATTATCTAGACGAAGAGGAAGAAAAAACACTCTGTATCGAGCAGTATGGCGAAGAAGAGTTCGAAGTAACCAAAGGAATTATTATTGATGCACTTGCTATTTCTAACATTTTACCTAAAGGAGACAATTAATAGTTCTAAAAACTTTAAATTCAGCATTAAATTCATGTTTATGAAAATTTTTAAAACACTTATTATTTTAGGTGCACTCCTGCTGCTGAACTCTTGTGGAGAAGCGTCTAAAAAATACATAAGAACTCCCTTAGATAAGATCGTTACCACTTATATGGATACACAAAATTACAGTGTTATTCTAAAGGATATGGATTTTAATAAAGACACCAACAAATACTTACATAAATATAAAATTATTCTTGAAGAAAAAGTAAATACAACTGCTTCTTTAGAAGATGATTTCACCGTAAAATTGACCGACTGGGAAGAAGTTTCAGTAATTACTTTTGAAGAGTATCAAAAAGATTTAGGGATGACCGTTTTGTCAAAGAAAAATGGTGTTCTAGACAAAAAATCTGTGCCTGCGGGCTATAATAGTCACGTTGGAAACTCAAAGTACGGCGGTTGGCAGCAACAAAGTAACGGTTCTTCTTTTTGGGTATATTACCTTCAGTATCGTTTTATGAGTTCTCTTTTCTATGGTTCTAGCCATCGGTACTACAGAAATGATTACGACTACTACAGAACAAACCATTATGGAAAAAGCAACTACTATGGAAGAACTAATACCTTTGGAACCTCTACCTATAAAAACACGAATGCTAGCTGGAATTCGAAATCACAAACCTTTAAAAACAATGTAAGGAGTAATGTCAAAAAAAGTTCTTCTGCATTAAAATCTAGAGGGTATCAGAGCAGCAGAAGCTATAGCAATTCCAGACAAACTTCAAGAAATAGTAATAGATACAGTAACTCAGGCTCTTCTCGCTCACGTAGTGGAGGATTTGGTAAATAACATACAGTAAACACTCACATAGTATGGAAGAATATATAAATATTATAGATTTATCTCACTCTCTTGGATATACCGTAAGTGGCTTGATCATCTTTATCATTGGAAAAATTGCCTATAAACTGATACATCCAAAAATTAACATTCAACAGGAATTAGTTGACAAAGATAATTTTGCATTCATCCTTTCTTATGTTGGATATTTTGCCGCTTTAATCATTGTTATTGGAGGTACAATTGTAGGAGAAAGTTACGATTTTGCCACAGATATATTACTCATTTTCGTGTACGGAATCCTTGGGATTGCCTTACTGCTCATAGCAGCATGGATTAGCAATAAGCTAATTCTAACGAAATTCGATTTAAAGAAAGAAATTATAGCAGATAAGAATGAAGGATCAGGTATCATAGAAGCTGCCATCTATATTGCAAATGGTCTTATTTTATATGGTGCTTTAATCGGTGAGTCCGAAACACTCTTAAGTGGGATAACAACTTTCTTGATTTATTGGATCATCGGAAATTTCGTTCTTATTATCGCTTCTAAAATCTTTACTTCTTGGATGAGTTACGATATTCATACCGAGATAGAAAACGACAATGTTGCAGCTGGAATTAGCTTTGCAGGCGCAGTACTTGCCATTGGTATTATTACAATGAATGCCATTTTAGATCCTTTTGTAAACTGGAACACTACACTGGTAGATATAAGCCTACAGACGGTATTAGGCTGTATATTACTTCCTACAATACGCCTTTTTGCAGACAAAATATTATTGCCAGGAAGAAAACTTACAGATGAAATTGTCAATCAAGAGAGACCAAATATTGGTGCTGGATTGATTGAGGCTTTTGCCTACATTGCTGCTGCTATATTGATTACATGGAGTATTTAAAAAGGAATTCATTTATTTTAAAATCAGCTATTTTTGCAACAGGCTTTGCAGGAATTGTAGCTGAATATACCCTATCTACATTAGCAACTTATTTTATTGGAAATTCAATTTTTCAATGGACTATGATTGTTTCCTTGATGCTTTTTTGCATGGGATTAGGAAGTAGATTGAGTAAGTTAATCACAAAAAATTTAATTCAAAATTTTCTGATTTTAGAAACCTCACTTTCTTTAATTGTTGCCTTTTCTTCTGTATTGGTGTATACCTTAGCGTCTATAAGTGAATACTACGGAATTGTTATTTATTCTTTAAGCATGCTTATTGGATTGTTAATAGGACTAGAAATCCCTTTAGTTGTTCGGATAAATAAAGAATACGAAGACCTGAAAAGTAATATTTCTTCCATTTTAGAAAAAGATTATTACGGCAGCCTTATTGGCGGCATCTTTTTCGCCTTTATTGGACTGCCGATAGTTGGCTTGGCCTACACGCCCTTTGTACTAGGTATTATTAATTTTTTAGTAGCTTTAATTGTATTTTATCGCTTTAAAGATAAAATCAACAAACGCAGTACCGTTCGATTGCAAGCTATTTTATTGGTTGTTTTTGCCATTTTAATTACGGGCATCTCTTTTACAGAGCCAATTATTCAATGGGGGGAACAAAAGAAATATAAAGACAAAGTTGTCTATTCGGAGCAAACTGAATATCAGAAAATTGTATTGACCGAATGGAAAGACGAACACTGGCTTTACTTGAACGGAAACTTACAATTTTGCTCTATTGATGAGAAAATGTATCACGAACCACTGGTGCATCCAATAATGCAGTTGCATCCAAAACCACAACGCATACTTGTTCTTGGCGGTGGTGACGGCTGCGCCGTCAGAGAACTTTTAAAGTACCCCAGTGTTGAAAAAATAGACATGGTAGACTTGGATCCAAAAATGACAGATTTAGGACGCAACCATCCTGTTTTAATTGACATCAATAAAGGAAGCATGCACAGCGACAAACTAGAAATTTATAATAAAGATGCGTACATTTATCTCGAACAGAATACAAGTGATTTTTATGATGTTATAATTGCAGATTTACCCGATCCTAGAAGCATTGAGCTGGGCAGACTTTATTCCCACGAATTTTATTCTCTTTGTAAACGGAAACTAAGACCCAATGGATTGCTTATTACGCAAGCGGGAAGTCCGTATTTTGCAACTAAAGCCTATAATTGCATCGATAAAACAATGCAATCTGCAGGTTTCAAAACCGTAAAACTTCACAATCAAGTGTTATCTATGGGCGAATGGGGCTGGGTTATTGGAACCAAAAGCAATGACATAGATGCACAGCAACTAAAAGAAAGATTACAAAACATCGCCTTCAAAGACCTCGAAACAAAATGGATCAATACAGAAGCCATGCAATTGATGACCTCCTTTGGAAAAGAATTCTATAAACCAATCGATAGCCTTGAAATAAACAAAATTCACAACCCCGTGCTTTACCAGTATTATCTAGACGGGAATTGGGATTTATATTAACTATGAGCACAATGTATAAGCATACAGAAGCAAATATTTACAGCAGCAAATTTTGGACCGTTTGCACGGAACCAGAAGAATTGCGGAATACTTTTGAACGCGTATTAAAAGAAGTTGACTTTACAATTGTACTTTTTAACGAGCACCATTTTACAGCACAAGGATACACCTGTTTTTGGCTTTTAAGTGAAAGTCATTTAGCGATTCATACGTTTCCTGAAAGTGGCAAAAGCTATGTAGAACTCAGCAGCTGTAATAAAATAAAACGAGACTTGTTTATTCTTAAAATAGCCACACTAAAAAATATAAGTACAGAATACAATACATAAGATGAAAAAAAAAGTAAGGGATTTTATCGATTATAACAAGTATTTTATAAAATTCATTTACACCCTTATTATTTTAAATATACTTACCTTAATTTTTGAATCGTATAAAGAATTAAAAGTGGAACTGTCCATTACCGTATTTGTAACTTTTGTATTGATGATCTTATCCTCTACTCTTATGTATTATATAGAACACGATGCACAACCAGAAAAATTTGCGAGTATTGGCGATGCCGTTTGGTGGGCGGTTGCAACCTTAACCACCGTAGGTTAGGGAGATGTGTATCCTGTTACTGCTTTGGGTAAAATATTAAGTGGCATTATTGCTTTGATAGGCATTGGTTTTGTAGCACTTCCCACGGGAATCATTAGTTCCGCTTTTATTGAAAAAATTCAAGCTGAAAAGAAATCAAAAAAAGGTAAAAAAAATAAAGACTGTTGTCCAATCTGAGGAAAAAACTTTTAAAATATGATTTCAACTAAATATATTCTTCAATTTGCAGCATTGCTCTATGTTGTTTATTTTATTGGCCTTTTTATTCCCATCACAAAATTTGGTATTGTACCGCGAACTGCAAGTGGGCTTATTGGCATTTTTACTGCACCTTTTTTACATGGTGGAATTGGACATTTACTATCAAACACAATTCCTTTAATTACACTATTAATAGTACTAAATACCATTTACCCAACAAAAACACTGACTGTATTTTTATTTGTAACGCTCGCGGGCGGACTACTTGTTTGGATCTTTGGCAGAGATGCAAATCACATTGGCGCTAGTGGATTAATATACGGACTTGTAGCTTTTTTAATTGTTTATGGAATCCTAGAAAAAAAATACATTCCAATAGGCATATCAATAGGAGTAGCCGTAGTGTATGGTGGACTAATTTGGGGAATATTCCCGTTTGTAAAAAGTTACATCTCCTGGGAAGGACACCTTTTTGGCGCCATTTCTGGAGTTATTATTGCCTTTTTGTTAAAAAATCGTAAACACTAATACCAACTAGAAAAACAGCAATTGTTATAGAGAACCAAGCATACAAGAAGATGATTTAAACTATTAAATCATCTTTTTTAAACATAGGAACTTGTAAATTAAAGAAGTTAATTGAACTACACCGTTTGATTGAATTACCCTTTCCTACTTCTAAAATACCGCTATAGTCGAGCATTATAAAGTGCAAAATGGCTACTGTTTTCGATTAAAAAGACCATTACTCCACTCGTGATCATAAAAAGTGAACATTAACCTTCGAAAGAAAAGCTTTGTTCACCTGAGTAGGCCCAATTAGAATTTGATAACTGTTTATCTATTTTTGATACGCAATAGTGTCTTATAGCAGTACCCTTTGGGGGTAAATTGGGCTGGAAAAAATTCTAGAAAGTTACCTTCCAATAATTAATGACCTTAAAAGACACAGCAAAAATTAGGAGAGGAACCTTTCTTCTTTAAAATAAATAAAACATCAGGTAAGGCAACATGATCTGTAAAAAAAATTAGAGATCAGTAGATAAATGCTTATCTTAAATATTTATAAACATTACAAATTATAGACATGTTTAAGGGTTGAAATCTCATAGAGTTTTCTGATCGGTTTAAAACTGATTTTATACGACATCTGAATACTATATTAGTATAAATCCCCACCGACAAATCAGCTAAGCTTTTATATTTTAAACTTCTTTGACACTTTAGATCTATAAAATATCTGCAGAAAGAATTCTTATCGATTTCCTAATAAAACTAAGAGTTTTAAAATGGATGAGAAAGTCTCGGTTAATCCTAGGTCCTAACAAAGGGGAACAGATCAAATTATTTGAATCTGTTCCCTAGATAAGGTTCACTATCCATTTATACCAAATTATATTTATAATGCCGTATGAATAAATTGAGTTATTTTTTGATTGATTGAAATCAATCAAAAAATAACTAGCATAGCCTTAGCTACGGTAATTATTTTTGATGAAAAGCAGACGAAAAAAAAACGATTTATTGCGTCATTATAGGTCTAATTTGGTATTAATTACAATAGTCTCAGGTTGACTTATTCTGAATAAGCTCCAGAGGAATAGGTCAGTTCATAACTATGGGTATAAATTTCGAAGACGATCCCAAACGGATCTTCGACATAGCACATTTTAAAGGGTTTATCCTTTGGGTAATATTCTCTTATCGGCATGCGCTGTTTTCCACCATGAGCTACTATGCTATCAACGAGATCTTCAATATTTGGATCTTGTATGCAAAAATGAAAAAGACCAGTGTTGAAAGGCTTAAACTCAGGAGCAGCTTTATCTCCGTGAGGAAAGCAAAATAACTCAATTCCTGTCCCATCGGAGGTGGACATATGGGCAATTTCAAAGGTCTCCCAGTCTTCACCAAACACATCAATACACATGATACCTATGGCTGTATAGCTTTCTTTTTTGACCAAAGAGGGCTTCATAATAGTATACCATCCCATAACATCTGAGTAAAACTTTACAGCCTCTTGGATATTGGGCACAGTAAGACCAATATGAGAAAAGGACTTTGGATAATTTTCTTTTATTTTCATGTTTTTCTTTTTTAAAGTGCGAATTAAGGATATATTCACCTCTTAAACAATATGTTACCTAAATGTTATATACGGTATTAAACGAGTTAATTGTTGATAATCAATACGTTAAAATTTAAGAATGTCTAAAACTTTTTGTCCTTTACATCTCACAATGCAACTCATTGGTACAAAATGGAAACCGCTAGTATTATTTCACCTCTTAGATGGACCGCTTCGATCTGGTATCCTACAGAAAAAGATTCCTGAAATCTCAAATAAGATGTTTACCCAAACGGTTCGCGAATTAGAAAAAGATGGTCTTATCCACAGAACAGTCTATCCAGAAGTCCCCCCAAGAGTCGACTATACTCTAACTCCTGATGGACAGTCACTAGACTCTATTTTAAAAAGCCTAGACACTTGGGGGAAAGAGCGATTTATGTCATAGACCTTAAAAAAGAGTATCTTCAATAATTCATTTTCATACCAGATGTGACATATCGATTCTTTAGACTAAACTTTTTGGCTAAGTTCTAATAAGCACATTGAACAGTTGATGTTTGTAATCAAACCAAGCGCTATTAGAAGCAAATTCAATAGCTGCAGCTGTTGTCATTTTACTGGTTGAATCTTTGATTTTATCAAGCACTAAGAACCAATTCAAGTAATTCTGCAGATATTTAGTGGCTACGCCATTAAAGGATTCCATAAACTTCCTTAACCTCATATCCATATTATTGACATTCTGTACATGATAAACTTTGTCCACGATCCGTTGTCCTTTTGAAGTGTTGAACTTTTTATGAAGTATTGTATTGGTTTTTGCAAATGCACCATAACTTCTATGACTATCACTACAAAGTACATCAGCTTTATCCAGCTTCCCTTTAAGCGCTTTGTCCAGATTCTTTTTGCTAATACGACCTCTTGTGGCTACTTTAAAATCTTTGTTTCCAGACCTATCACATGTGGCAACTATAGTTACCTTTTCATCACTTACACCTGCTTTAGTAGATTTTTCGCCTCGTTTCCTAGGTTTTCTATCTAAACAGAGATTCCCTTTTTCTGAATAACTAAAAAATAAATCATCACTTTCAACGATACCTTGAAACTCTTCTGCTGAAACACTAGAAAATGAAGTAAGCAATTTATGACGTCAATCAAAAAAGGTTTGAATGGATATACCCGTTTCTTTAGCACTTTTCCTTATGCTATATCCTGAGAGCAAGCAATATAAATACCTGTTTATCTTGTCTTTCTTTTTGATGTTATACCAAAATTTGCCCGTAGTCTCACTAAAATTCTTCTTGCAACCATTGCAAACATAACGTTGTACACCTTTGAGCTTTCCGTTGGCGCGAATACTATTTGCTTAACACTGTGGGCAAGTGATGGCTTTGACATCTTTGTCATCTCTCACTTCTGAGTCTTGCAAGGACAGTGATAGCAAGGATAACACTATCTCTTGCTAAATAATAGATGAACTACTAACGAAAAAACATCAGAAGTCTGAAGGTATCATATCTATATAATAGTTAAACAAAAATAACACATATCTATCTTAAAACTTAGCCTTAGTTATTTATTGCCAGAAGGCATCTTAGAGTACTTTGATATTACAAAACATGAGTTTACTGAGGATAAGATTCATTTCTATTTGGAAGAGAACAATACACTACCCCAAGACTATGAATTGGAACTCTCTCATTCCAAAGGTTTCTCCCCTGAAATAATAATTGAGGATTTTCCACTCAGAGCAAAACCTGTATTACTTCATATAAAACGGAGACGCTGGACGCTTGTTGATACAGGTAAGATTGTAAAAAGAGATTGGGATTTAATAGCAAAAAGCACTCCTATCACCAGCGAGTTTGCCTCTTTTTTAAAAGGTATCGCTTGATACCCATGCTGTGAGTGCCAAACGCTTTGGAGATTATTATAAAATCAATGGTAGGATTCTTCAATACCGTTACAAAAACCATCTTAGCGATTTTAAAGATTAGATACAAAAAAAACATGCACAAGATTGGCTACTCTACCCACAGAATATCGGCACCTATTTAAGTCTAGACGAAACCTCTTTATCTAATGGTGAGATATATACTATCTTAACCAACAAGAATGCTCAGGGTAAAAAAGGGAGTATAGTTGCTATTGTAAAGGGAACTGGAGCCATGGATGTCATTAATATACTCCATAAGATCCCTCTAGAGAGACGAAATGTGGTAGAAGAAGTTACAGCTGATTTGGCAGCTAGCATGAATTTAATTGCTAAAAAATGTTTTCCTAAAATAGAACTAGTTACTGATAGATTTCATGTCCAAAAATTGGCCTCAGAAGCAGTACAAGAAGAGCGTATAAGATTAAGGTGGAAAATCATGGAGCAGGAAAACAGCGATATACTAAAGGCTCGTAAGAAAGGACGTACATATAAGTATAAACTTCTGGGCAATGGAGATACGCACAAACAGCTACTCGCTAGAAGCAGATATTTATTATTCAAATCCAAAATAAAATGGACAGTAAGACAGAGAGAAAGGGCTAAAATTCTATTTAAATTATACCCAACCATTGAAAAAGCATACAATTTAGCGCAAGGATTAACCTATATCTTTGAAAACAATATACATAAAGATGTTGCCGGATTAAAGTTAGCGCACTGGTATGATAAAGTTGAAAAATCTCAGTTCAAATCATTTAGTACAATTGCTAAGTCTATCCAAATGAATTATGTGACCATATTGAACTACTTTAACAATACAAGCACTAACGCTTCAGCAGAATCTTTTAATGCCAAAATTAAAGAGTTCAGGGCTCAGTTTAGAGGCGTTAGAGATGTGAAATTCTTTCTATATGGATTAACTAAATTATTTGCTGAATTGGGACTGCTCCCCTAAAATAGTGTTTGATCCGTGATAATTCTAATTGTCTTTTAAACGATAAGCAGATGGGTGAAGGCTGGAGCAACTGGTATGGTACTATGTTAACCATTAGAGATGGAGATACAGGCACAAATCCACGTCCAATTGGAAACTGGCTATTTGGAAATGAAGAGAATGGTGCAGGTATAATACCAATTTAGACCTATAATGACGCAATAAATCGTTTCTTTTTCGCCTGCTTTTCATCAAAAATAATTACCGTAGCTAAGGCTATGCTAGTTATTTTTGATTTCAATCAATCAATCAAAAAATAATTCAATTTATTCATACGGCATTATAAATATAATTTGGTATAAGAGCGTTTCCCTACAGTACAGATTTGGCTGTAAATCCACAGACCTACGACGATATAAAATCAACCTTTGGTCCACATCCCTTAGGTTCAATCTGAGCAACTATGCTTTGGAAAATGACGTGAGGTCTAATAGACGACCATGGATTTGATTCTGACTTTTATAATGGCTCAGGTGGAAACAATATAGCCTTGGCTATTGTCACCGAAGCTTTAAAACTTTCTTAGCAGGAATCTTTATTACCATATCTATGAATGGGCTAGATCAAAATGTAATGCAAAAAAACCTTACCTGTAAAAGAAAGAGAAATACTCAAAAAACATCTTCTGGTTCTCTTTAGTTTTCTTTTTTTCAACCTTATTGTTTTAGCTCTAGGAGTTTTGCTTCATCAATATGCCATAGATCAGAATATATTGCTGCCAGAAAGAAAAAATTATCTTTATCCAACTTCAGCTCTAAACTATTTTGGCACTTTCGCCAGAATTGTATTTTTAATTGGCATTCTAGCCGCAGCATTCTCTAGTGCAGATTCTGCTTTAACGACTCTAACAACTTCCTTTTGTGTAGATATTTTAGATATATCAAAACAAAAGACCAAACAGGAAAAAACAAGATTTTTGGTACACATAGGTTTTTCATTATTGATGTTTGTGGTGATCATTATCTTTGATTCATTAAATAATCCTCGGGGCAAGCCCACGAGGCATTAAAATAATTTCAACTGATAATCTTTTTTCAACACTTTGTACTCTTTTTCTACTCCCTGTTCTTTGACATATTTGGCAATGACATTCTCGGTTCCATGCTGACCAACGGTGTTCACAAAATAACCCTTTCCCCAAAATCCTCCACCCCAAAGCTGCTTTTTCACTTCTGGACATTGTCTAAAAATTTCCCTAGCTAAGATACTTTTGATCATCGCAACAATTTTTGTTACGTTATATGAAGGAACACTTTGAATCAAAAAATGAACATGGTTCTTGTCCACTCTTACTTCTAGAAAACAAACTTCATATCTTTTTTCAATCTCCGAACATGTCGCGACCAAAACTCGATCAACCGAATCAGAAATAACAACCCTTCGGTATTTAGCACTGCTCACCAAATGGTAAAGAAGCACAGTTACGTTATGGCTCTTGTGTATGAACTTGCTATTTTGTGACATCGAGTCACAAAATAGTAATAATAAACGAGGCAAGCCTCGGGGAATTAAACCCAACAAAGATTAAAATACTGAAAAACAACCTCTTAAACTTGTTTTTTATCTTTATTTCAAACCTTGATTCGCATTAGTAGCTACATATGGGTTACTTGCGCATGATACTATCATGCAAGCGGAGACAACTATTGTTATTGCTTAATTTATTTTTCTCATTTAATGAGATTGAGTTAGTCATTTAGTTTCCGTATCTTGTTTTCAATAAAAACACTGATTATGGAAATATTTAAAGGTCAAAATATACTCAGTTTTGTAAGAGAACTACCAAATGATGATGCTTGTAAAGCATATTTAGCCAAAATTAAATGACAGGATGGTTTTAAATGTATGAAATGTGATCATACCAAAGGCTGTGAAAAAGCGGGTTATAGATATCATTGCTACGGTTGTAATCATGTCGAAAGTGCCACAGCAAACACCCTATTTCATAAGGTTAAATTTGGTTTACAAAAGGCGTTCTGCGTTGTATTTGAGATGAGTACGAGTACTAAAAGTGTTTCCAGTATTCAAATGGGAAAGCGATTTGATATTCGACAAGGTACAGCTTGGTATTTTATGCAAAAGGTTAGAAAATCTATGAAAAGTAGTCAAAAGTATCCTCTAACTGAAATAGTTCATGTAGATGAGTTCACTCTAGGAGGCCAAGAAGAGGGAAAGCAGGGTAGAAGTTATAATCAAAAAAGAAAAAGGCAATAATAGCTGTTGAGTTGAACGTAAAACATCAAATAAAAAGAGTGTATGTAAAGTCTATAGATGATTATTCAGCAAAATCATTAACTCCAATATTTGAAGAACATATAAGTCCTTTGGCAAAAATAGTTACCGATAAATGGAGAGGTTATGTTCCGCTTAGAAAAAGCTACGATATAGAGCAAAAACTAAGTAATAACGGGAGAAACTTTAAAGAACTACATGTAGTAATTATGCAGTTGAAATCTTGGTTAAGGGCTATACCAACTCATGTTAGTAAATGGCATGTGCAAAGCTATTTCGACGAATTCTGTTTTAGAATTAATCGATCTCAATTCAAACAAGTTGTTTTTCACAAGACTATTGAAAGAATGGTAATAGCTAAACCGATTTATCATAAAGATATAAAACAGAGGCTAAGTGTGTGACTCAAAAAATTTATATTCTATGTTAAAAAAACCTCAAAGATATTTATCCTTAGATGTTTTACGTGGAATAACTATTGCCTTGATGGTTCTAGTGAATAATCCTGGCAGTTGGTCTAGTATTTATGCTCCTTTTAAACATGCTTCTTGGCATGGCTTTACGCCTACAGATTTAGTTTTTCCTACCTTTTTATTTGTAATTGGGAATGCTATGAGCTTTAGTCTTAGGAAATATGAGGAAAAGTCTGAAAAGATTTTTCTAAAGAAAATTTTTATTAGAAGTCTGCTTATATTGATTATAGGCCTTTTTTTAAGTGCTTTCCCATTTATTTACAGGAATGATGTTGGAGAGTTGATTTTTAAAGATCTCACTCAAATGCGAATTATGGGGGTGCTACAAAGAATTACCTTTTGTTATTTAGTTGCCGGATTAATGCTTCATTTTATTAAATTAAGAGTAAGCATCATTTTAAGCACAATAATATTATTGCTCTATTGGTGGATCATGTATGCATTTGGAACAGCACCAGACCCATATAGTTTAGCAGGAAATGCAGCACTAAAGTTCGATCTTTTAATATTCTCTCCAGAGAATCTGTGGAGAGGTTTTGGGATAACTTTTGACCCTGAAGGACTATTAAGTACCTTGCCTGCAATTGTAAATGTAATTGCTGGTTATGTTGCAGGGGTTTTTATTCAGCTATCTGGAAATACCATATCAAGCATCTGGAAGTTAGTTTTAAGCGGGGTTCTCATATTGATAATTGCTAAATTCTGGGATTTATATTTTCCAATAAATAAAGGGATCTGGACAAGTTCTTTTGTGTTATATTCTATAGGTTGGAACTTAGTTCTTATAGCCGCTTTAATCTTAATTATAGAAATATGGAAATTTAAAAAATGGACATATTTCTTTGAGGTTTTTGGAAGAAATCCGCTCTTTATTTTTGTTTTATCTGGTTTAATAGCCATACTAATGGGCATTATAAGGATAGATGGAGGATCTATAAAATCGTGGATTTATAATAATGCGTTTTTAAGTTGGCTTACTAAATACGATGCATCGTTGGCTTTTGCCGTTTGTTTTATGTTGCTCATGTGGATTATTGGCTATGTGTTAGATAAAAAGAAAATATATATAAAAGTTTAAATTCTGTAAACCATTGGTTTGCTTTAACAATCTAATTTTAAATATGAAATTAATCAAATTTTACATCCCGCTTCTTCTTGTCTTCAGTATCTGTACAAACAGTTTTGCGCAAGAAACTGAAATAAAAACTCCTGAATTCTTGAAATTTACACACAGTGTATGGGTAGATTCTGTAATGACCACTTTATCTCAAGAAGAAAGAATTGCTCAATTAATCATGGTGGCGGCCTATTCTAATAAAGGCGAAGATCATAAAAAAGAGATTTTAAAGTTGATCAAAAAGCAGAAGGTTGGTGGGCTTATCTTTTTTCAGGGTGGACCTGTGCGTCAGGTAAAACTGATGAATGAATATCAAGAAGCCTCAAAAGTGCCATTATTAGGAGCCATTGATGCAGAATGGGGGCTTGGAATGCGTTTGGATAGCACGATTAGTTATCCTTTCCAGATGAGTTTGGGAGCTATCAAAAATGATAGTTTGATATATGATATGGGCGCTGAAGTTGCAAAACAGATCAAGCGAGTAGGATTGCATTTAAATTTTGCGCCAGTGGTAGATGTGAATAACAACGCTGCAAATCCTGTAATTAATTATAGATCGTTTGGAGAAAACAAATTTAAGGTTGCCGAAAAAGGTATTGCATATATGCGCGGTTTGCAAGAGAACGGAGTTTTACCAACGGCCAAGCATTTCCCTGGACATGGTGACACAGATACCGATTCCCATTACAGTTTGCCAAGAATCACACATTCTAGAGCAAGTTTAGATGAAACAGAATTATATCCTTTTAGAGAGATTATAAAAGCTGGAATTGGTGGAGTTATGGTGGCGCATCTTGATATCCCAGCATTAGATTCTACCGGCGTTCCTTCCACACTTTCAAAACCTATAATTTCGGGATTATTGAAAGAAGAGCTCGGTTTTCAGGGCTTAATTGTCACCGATGCCATGAATATGAAAGGCGTTACAAAAGATAATTCTCCAGGGATAGTAGATAAAGATGCGATTTTAGCAGGAAACGATCTTTTGGAATTTACAGAGGATGTTCCAAAAGCTATACAGGAGATAAAAAAGGCGATTAAAAAGGGATTAATCTCTCAAAAAGAGATCGATGCTAGATGCCGAAAATTATTGGCCTTAAAGCAATGGGTAGGTCTTAATAATTATAAAGCAACCGATATAGATAATATAAGCAAAAATCTTAATTCTTCTTCTGCGAAACTGTTGAATAGAAATCTTACCGAAGCTTCCTTAACGGTTCTACAGAATCAATCAGGCTTATTGCCCTTACAACAATTAGACACCTTAAAAATTGCTGCTATTTCGGTAGGAGGCAATTCAAATAACCAGTTTCAGAAGACTTTGGGATTATATTCAAAAATAACGAATTTCAATATTCCTTATGAAGCTACTACTGCTGAATTGGATTCAGTGAAAAATAGTCTTTCAGCGTATAACCTTGTGATTATTGGAATTCATGATGATAGCAAGTATCCTAGAAATAACATGAGAATTTCTGCTGAAGTGCAATCATTTCTAAAGACTATTACTAAAGAAAAGAAAAGCATCCTTACATTTTTTAAAAACCCATATTCCTTGAATGATTTAGATGTTGCAAAAAGTGTTTCTTCCTTGATTTTAACTTATCAGGACAGTAAAAATTCAGAAGACTTAGCGGCACAATTGATTTTTGGTGGAATAGGAGCCAATGGGAAACTTCCGGTAAGTATTGGAGAAAAATATAAAGAAGGAGATGGATTAACTATTTCCGGAGGACTCAGATTTAAATACACGCTTCCCGAAGATGCAAATATGAATGCCGAGCTTTTAAACAGAAAAATTGACTCCTTGATGCAACAGGCAATGGATCTAAAGGCTATTCCCAGTGGACAAATTCTGGTAGCAAGAGATCAAAAAGTGGTTTTTCATAAAGCTTATGGTTACCCAAGTTATTCTGACACCACAAAAGTGCAGTTGACAAATCTTTACGATCTTGCATCTATCACCAAAATTTCTTCTGCATTACCCGCATTAATGAAACTTAAAGATGAAAATAAATTTAGTTTGAAAGCAGGAATAGATACCTATCTTCCTTATTTCAGAAACTCAAATAAAGCAGAAATTTCCATGAGGAAGATCCTAGCACATCAAGCCGGTTTTAAATCCTGGATCCCTTATTGGAAAACTGCGCTAAGGAGGAATGGAACCTATAAATGGAAGACCATTAAAAAGGATTCTTCTGCGAGATTTCCTATAAAGATCGCAGAGAATATGTGGCTTTTTAAAAATTATGAGAAAGAGATCTTCAAGCAGATCAAAAGATCTGACTTGGAAAAAGAACAGAAATATCTTTATTCTGGCCTAGCGTTTTATTTATTCCCAAGCATTGTTGAAAACCTCACAAAAGAAGATTTCGCCAGTTACCTAGATGCTAATTTCTATGATAAGTTAGGGGCAAGCACACTTACCTATAACCCCAACCGAGAGTATAAGCTAAATAGAATAGTTCCTACTGAAAATGATTTTTTCTTCAGAAAAAGCCCTATCCATGGAACAGTGCATGATGAAGGTGCTATAATGATGAGTGGCGTTTCTGGAAATGCAGGGCTCTTTTCCAACGCTAACGACATTGCAAAATTGATGCAGATGTACCTCAATAAAGGAACTTATGGCGGAGAAAAATATATTTCTGAAATCACACTGGAAGAGTTTACCAAATATCAATTCCCTGAAAATAATAACCGAAGAGGTTTAGGTTTTGATAAACCATCTTTAGGAGAACGTTCTATAAATGGAAATACAGCGATCTCTGCAAGTGACTCCAGTTTTGGACATACCGGTTTTACAGGAACTATGGTATGGATGGACCCTGAAACCAGACTTTTATATATATTTCTATCAAACAGAGTACTACCAACCAGGGACAATAGACTGCTTTATACAATTAAGACTAGAGTTAGAATCCAGCAGGTATTATATGAGGCAATTATGGAATAGATCGCGGGAGATATTTCTTGAATTCAACTAATAAATGCAACTTTTAGATTTGATTATTATAGATACTTTTTCAAAACAGAAAGAGGAATATGTTCCTCTTTCTTGTTTTGATGGAAAGGTTATTTTTACAGCATCAAATCGCCAAAAAAGAAGTTGCAATGAGTCACCTTACCAAAGAACAAAGATATACAATATCTGTAATGCGCAAAGAAGGTTATAG
>Ga0307933_1000376_pt1 | contig 42059 bp, 42 predicted proteins | sample OrgLakmetageno88_FD_201811 | JGI IMG/M metagenome (GOLD analysis project Ga0307933, IMG submission 201811) | Saline water microbial communities from Organic Lake, Antarctica - #88 | ecosystem: Environmental > Aquatic > Non-marine Saline and Alkaline > Saline | place: Antarctica: Organic Lake... | reverse complement strand
GAAAAATGAAAAGTCTTTCGTATTCTACAGTAATTATTGATCTATCAGGACAGCTTAATAACGGTTTTTTAGAATACAATTATCGTTTTTATAGTGTGATGGTGACAAACTGCCTATTCGATGTGGTTTTTTCTGATGATTACACCAGTGCTTACTGAAAATTTTAGGAATTGATTTGCACTCTTAGTAATTTATTTAATAATTTATCTTATCTCAAAAATACTAATCTTCGTGCACCATTGACTACACTCAGATATTTGATTATCGAAAAGGGACAACCTATATCTATCATGAATCAATCTTCACTGTTTTGATCTTTAGTTTGAAATGTTTACGAAAATTTTTCGATCCCCGCAATAAGGGAAAAAGCTATAGTTTTAAATAAGTACAAAAAATGAGTTTAAAGAATACTAAAGACTTAAATCAAAGATATATTTGCTGTAAGATAAAAATTTATAAGAAAAAGTGAAGTTTTTGCTCTTTGTTATTTTTGAGTAAATTTAAACGTTTAATTACGCAAAAAAAGGCGTCCCGCACTGATTTAAAGTTATTTTTTGGTTGTTCTAATTTCTAATTTAAAATGCTTACGAAAATTTTCGATCTATATAGGGGAGGGGAAAGGCAAGAATACTAAATAAATATGAAGAAGAATGAGTTTGAAAGACTTAAATAAAAGTACGCTTGTTGTAAAACAAAAATTTGGGAAGAATGACGGAAGAAAGAGTGGGATTTTCAACTTGTCGTTATTAAAGGCGTTTAAACTCTCAATTACCCCGATAATGATAGTTCGTGCAGATTGTAAATCGGTCTTCCACCCTTCATAATCTTTAGTTCAAAACGCTTACGAAAATTTTCGACCTATATAGGGGAAAAGAAAAATGATAGTTTCATAAAAACACGAAGAAGACGAGTTTAAAAGACTTGAGTTGAAGATGCCTTCGTTGTAAAATAAGGATTTACGAGAAATAATGAAAGAAAAGTAAAGTTTTCACTTGTTTTCATCGAGCGTGTTTAAACGTTTAACTACGTCAAAAACAACGCCTAGCATCGATCTTAAACTGCTTTTTACTATTCCAATTCCTAACCCGAAACGTTTACGAAAATTTTCGACCTATATAGGGGAAGAAAAAGCCGATGATTGAGGACAAAAAAGGTGATTCAAAGAGATTCAAGTTTAAAGTATACTTAATTTGAAACAAGAATTTGCAATGAACTGTTGAAGCAAAAAGAAGATCTCGTCTATACACTGTGTTTATTACATCCAAACATATTTAGCTTCACCAAAAACGACCGCTCACAACTAATAAGAGCTGTTATTTTTGATGTAACTTCCAATTTAAAATGTTTACCAGAATCTTCGGTTCGTGTAACGAAAGAAAGCAGCAATATAAAATAAGATGATAAAAATAAATTTTTTATTCGGGTTTTATAAATACTCAATAACAAAGTAGTAATTTCCGATAATTGTCAAAAAGACGGAATCCCAACAATTCGACCAACAAACGATTGAAAACGAAACATAATACAGATTAAATTACGTTGTCATACCTCTGAGGGTTTGAAATTTTATATCACCGATTAATTAGAAAAATATTATATTCAAAAATTATGGAAACTAATTTAAACAAAACAACATTAGAAAAAGTAACAAGTTTTATCTTTCGATGGCTTTTTTCTACTAATCACAAAGATATCGGTACACTATACCTTATCTTCGGAGGAATCGCGGGTGTAGCAGGTACCGCTTTATCTCTTTACATAAGAATTACTTTAGCGCAGCCTAATGGTAGTTTCTTAGAATATAATCATCATTTGTATAACGTAATCGTGACAGGTCATGCGTTCGTTATGATTTTTTTTATGGTTATGCCTGTACTTATTGGAGGTTTTGGAAACTGGTTTGTTCCGTTAATGATCGGTGCACCAGATATGGCATTCCCAAGAATGAATAACATTAGTTTTTGGTTATTACCACCTTCTTTATTATTATTAATCGAATCTGTTCTTTGTGAAGCAGGTGTAGGTACTGGATGGACGGTTAAGAGATATGTAGGCTGTCCAAAATTGTACTAGTATGTTTGTGGTACATTACAATTTAAAAAACACTACTCGATGCGGGAACCTCCTCAATAATATGGAAATGAATACCTATTTAAAAATAAATAGTGTAAAAATGTCATTGACAAGGGGACAATCCGCCTGGAATACTAAAAAAATTTCATCAGAGACTCAACGTAGTGCATTTTCAAGCAAGCGTTTGTTATTAGCTGATAGCATAAATTTTAATAACTGGTTGGTTGGCATTGCAGATGGAGATGGCACGTTTCGTTTTGGAACTACTAAAAAAAATGTCTGGAGCTTTTCGTTCCAAATAAATCAAAGTTCGGCCAATGCACAATTGCTGTATTTTATCAAATCGGCGCTGGGAGTTGGTCAGGTTACGATTGACGAAAAGAATGAAAGGGCCATTTACCGTCTCCGCAAAAAAGACCTTATAATTAGCCAGGTTTTACCTATCTTTGATACTCATCCGTTGCTAACTAAGAATAAGCATTTTAAATATAGTTTGTTTAGACAAGCAATTTTAACCTCGATTGATCCCTCACTTTCGGCCCAAGAAAAAACTCAGCAAATCTCAAATTTAGACCTTCAATATTTAAATGTACCAAAAGATTATTTAAGCCCTGTTTGGTCAAAAGTCGGTCCGAATTTACCAGAATTTAAAGCTGAAATAACTCAGATTATACACAAATCTTGGTTAGTTGGATTTACAGAAGCAGAAGGATCTTTCTATATCGTTAGAAAATCCAAAACTCAGCTCGTTCACGCTTTTGAGATTACTCAAAAAGATGAAACCGTTTTGATGAGAGGAATCGCTTTAGTTTTAGGATTAAAAGTCATTGATAAAAGAACTCATTCAACCATAATTACCACAAAACAAGAACGCATTCAATTTATTAGTGACTTTTTTTTCAAAACAATGAAGGGTACGAAATCGCTGGAGTACAGGATATGGGCTAGGTCGTTTACTAAACGGAGTCGAGGTTTTGACTATTTGTTTGATATTCGAGAAAAAATGCGTAAAATCCGATCGATTCGTCTAGGTAAAAATTTTAAAAAAATGTCTTAGTGAAAATGAAGGTATAGTCCAATCTTGCATGAGAATGTAAGTTAATACAAATGTTACCCACCTCTTTCGGGTATTATCGCGCACTCCGGTGGAGCCGTAGATCTTGCGATTTTTAGTCTTCACTTATCCGGAGCTGCTTCAATTTTAGGAGCAATTAACTTTATTTGTACCATCGTGAATATGCGAACTGATAGTCTTCCTTTCCACAAATTACCATTATTTGTTTGGTCAGTTTTTATCACAGCTATTCTTTTATTGTTATCTCTTCCAGTACTTGCAGGAGCGATAACAATGTTGTTGACGGATCGTAATTTTAACACCACTTTTTTTGATCCCGCTGGTGGTGGAGATCCTGTTTTATACCAGCATTTATTCTGGTTTTTCGGTCACCCTATTTAAAACTATTTGGGGTATTTAAACTTGACTGTATGCTGGAACCTCTTTGTTTTAAGAATACTTCCATTGCTATTAAATGGAAAGTGAAAAAGTCTTAAGCCATAAAGAAAACCAGCAGGAAACCCTCGGTTATTCTAAAAATACATGAGGAGGATCCTCACAGACTATACGTCAAGACTTTTTAACTTTTAAAAATAAATGGCAAACGCTTTAAAAAAATTATCTGTTCATAGACCCACAAAAACCTCCTATAACAAAGAAATGTTTGGTTATTACCTAGCTGGTCTTATAGACGGAGACGGCCACGTCAGTACGATAAATCATATTGTAATAAGGTTCAATTCAAGAGATAAACGCGACGCTGTAATGTTACGTACTCGATTAGGGTATGGCAAAGTACGTGACGTAAAAAATAAAAATGCGTGTAATTTAGTGATTTCAAACTCTAAAGCGGTCGTTGAAATTGCTTTATTAATAAAGGATAAACTAAAGCATCCAGTAAAAATTGAGCAGTATAACAGCTTATTGGCAGAGAATTTTGGATTAGAAAAAACCTCAACTAATACGCGGATTGATTTCAACACACCTTGGTTTGCGGGCTTCTTTGATGCTGATGGGCATCTAAAAATTAAGATAACTCCCAAGAACGACGGACCAAGGCCTGAAGTTCGCCTACTCGGCCAGATCGACCAAAAAAAAGACGTTTTATTAATCCAAGTACAGTCATACTTGGGAGGGGGGTTTTTAGGTTATCGAAAAAAAGACGATATGTATTACTATTCAACAGTTTCTTTCGGTGTTCAATACAATTTGTTAAAGTATTTTGATAATTTTAGTTTACAATACCACAATTCATACTTGAGGTATACCATTTTACGGAAAGCTTTTATTTTAGTTCAAACGAAGGAGTATTTAACTCTTCCTGGTTTGGCTAAGATTAAAAAATTAAAAAAAAAATTAAAAAGTATGATATAGTCGCGTCATCTGTGTAAGCAGGTGAGTTGAGCTTGGTACGGTCTTTAAAAGGATTGAAATGTATTGAGCGCACAAGATTTCGGAAGTTTACATTCTAATTTTACCAGCGTTTGGTATTATTAGTCATATTGTAGTAAGTGCGGCTAGAAAACCTATTTTTGGATACTTAGGTATGGTTTACGCAATGTCTTCTATTGGTATTTTAGGTTTTATAGTTTGGGCTTAACTTGATGGGCCCCTAGTTATGTAAGTAACTATGTTAAAAATTCTGCTATATGCTGGAACTGCCTGGGAAGCGTTCAGTACTTTAAGAAAATTTAGGTCTTAAATGTAAAAATCTGAACGATAGGGTTAATCAGCAGGAAAGACTTAACGGTTTGTTAAGAATCCTCAGAGACTAATACGCAGAACAACTAAATTTAAAAATTACAACGTATGTCTATCGAAAAAATAAACAAAGAAAAATTTATCCAATGGTTTGTTGGTTTTGCCGAAGGGAACGGATCTTGGAACGTCAATGAAAGCAATTCAAGTTGTTCAAAAGTTTCGTTTGTTATCAATCAGAAAGACCCAAAAGTGCTGTATAAAATCAAATCCTTTTTCGGTTTTGGTACAGTCAACGGCCCTTATTATAATAAAATCACAAATGAGCCCTACTATAGGTATTACGTAGGAAACCAGAAAAACACGAAGGTGCTAATTGAAGCATTGAATGGGAAGTTAGTTTTTAAAAAATCGATGGAAAAATTTGAGGCTTACGTGAACTGTTACAATAAGCTTCCCGACGTAGCAGTATTTGCAAATCGAGTTCTTCTTGAAAAAAAAAAAACTTTTCCCAGTTACAGCGACGGTTGGTTGAGTGGTTTTATAGATGCGAAAGGTTGCTTTTCGGGTTATGTGAAAAAAGATTGGTCAAATATGTCTCTCAATTTTAGTATATCGCAAAAAGGAGAAAAAGAAATTTTTGATTGTTTAAACAAATTGATAGGAGGTTTTCTTTCTTTCGAAAACAAAAAACATTTTCGATTAGAAGTAAGAAAATTTTCAGACATTCAAAGCTTGCTTGATTACTTAGAGAATTACCCACTTCGGTCTTCAAAACACATTTCCTTCGTACGTTTTAAAAAAATTCGTGTAAGAATAACTGTTGAAAACTTTCGATGGTCGCGGTTGGGTCGACGTGCGCAAGAACGACTTAAAAAGTTGGTAAAAGCCATAAACGTTTCAATCGAAAAATAAAGAAATTTAGTTGATGATAGAGTCCATTGTTTCGTTAAGTTTTGAAAAAAATTGGTACAGAACGTTACGAACATGCATCACATGTATACTGTAGGGCTTGATATTGATACACGAGCTTATTTTACAGCTGCAACTATGATTATTGCAATTCCAACAGGAATTAAAGTGTTTAGTTGGTTAGCAACATTATGGGGAGCGTCTATTGAATTACGAGCTCCAGTTTTATTCGCTTTAGGGTTCATCTTTTTATTCACTGTTGGTGGAGTTACCGGTGTTGTTCTAGCAAATTCAGGATTAGATATTGCTCTGCACGATACTTATTACGTTGTAGCGCATTTCCATTACGTACTATCCATGGGGGCAGTATTTTCAATCTTTGGTGGAATTTATTATTGGTTTGAAAAATTGACTGGAGTAAATTACTCTGAAATTTTAGCGCAAATTCACTTCTGGGTATTTTTCGTAGGAGTTAATGTTACTTTCTTCCCTATGCACTGGCTTGGAGTGGCTGGTATGCCTCGACGAATTCCGGATTATCCAGATGCATTTTATTTATTTAACAAAATTGCTTCTTGGGGTTCTTACATTTCGGGAGTGTCAGCTATTTTATTTTTCTTCATACTTGCTGAGGCATTCTACAGTAACAGACAAAACGCATAAGATTATTATAAATTTTTATAATATCAAATGGTTTATAGCCCTTTAGATCAATTTAAAATAGCTCCTCTTATTACTTTTCAAATCGCAGGTATTGATTTATCTGTTACGAATTTTCTAGTAGCGTCACTTCTAACGATTTTTGCTCTTCAAAGTTTTGTGTTTTTAATCAAAGAACCTGCCACTAATTCTTTCTTCATTATTCCTAGTGGTTGGCAAAACTTGATTGAAAAAATTTATGGTCTTGTTAGTCAGCTGTTATCAGATATTATCACAACCGGAAGTGAAAAATATTTTCCAGTTGCGATTGTACTATTTATGTTTATTTTATCTAATAACTTAATTGGTATGGTACCTTACAGTTTTACGACCACAAGTCATATTACTTTAACGTTTTTCTTATCATTTTCAATTTTTGTAGCTATGAACGTCATTGGTTTTCAAAAACATGGAATGGAGTTTTTCTCTCTTTTCTTACCCGCAAACACTAGTTTTTTCTTAGCGTTAATCTTAGTTCCTATTGAATTAATTTCATTTATTGCTAAGCCTGTTAGTTTAGGGGTACGGTTATTTATTAATTTAATGGCAGGTCATAGTTTGTTAAAAGTTATCGTAGGTTTTTCTTGGAATATGTTACTGGTGGAAAATTTAAAAGCAATCGCTTTCTTATTACCACTTGCAGTGCTTGTAGTTCTAATGGGTTTAGAGTTAGGTGTTGCATGTATCCAAGCTTACGTGTTCATCACTTTAACAGCTATATACCTAAACGATAGTGAAGCATTACATTAATACTTAAAATTACTGTTCAAATAGCTCAGTTGGTAGAGCAAAGGACTGAAAATCCTTGTGTCGGCAGTTCGAGTCTGCCTTTGAACATTTTTATCATATAATGAAAAATTATTTATGGAATATGTTTACCAATATTAAAAATGGTCAAATGGCTAAAAAAAGCGTTATAACAGGCCCGAGAAAAAATATTTGTGAGTCATTTTTAAAGATACTTTGGAATGAAGGTTTTATTTCCGGTTATAAAATTTCGTCTCAGAATCATAAAAACCTTGAGATCTTTTTAAAATATACTAAAAATGGCAAACCCGTTATAAATTCGTTAAAATTTTTGTCAAAGCCAAGTCAAAGAGTCTATTATTCGTCTAAACAAATTTGGAAGTTAGATTCATCAAAGACGTTTGTAATTCTGTCAACTAATCGGGGATTAAAATCAATTAACGAATGTAAAAAAAGTAAAATTGGTGGAGAGCCATTAATAATCATAAATTAATCTTTATTCAAAAATTCATGTTCAATTCTAACAAATTTAAAAAGAAACATACTGTCAAAGTCCCCAAAAATATTAAAGTATTGTACTGTGATAAAAAAAATATCGTGACACTCATCGGACCTTCCCAGGTAAAGTCTTTAAAGTTGAAAGTTAAAATTTTTTTAACACCTTTATCGAATGTAATTATGGTGACAAATGTTCCCGTTTTTGGTGCTTCTGCAACGGATCTTAAAAACGTGAAAAAAGTTCAAGGAACTACTGTAGCTAAACTAAAACAAATGTTAATTGAAACGACCTATGTCTTGTACCACAAATTAAATTTAGTTGGTGTTGGTTACAGAGTATTCCCATACGAGCAATTAGATAACCAGCTTTATTTTAAGCTAGGGTTCAGTCATTTAATTTACTTCAAAGTTTCAAATTCTTTAAAAACGCATTGCCAAAAATTCACCAAATTATTTTTGTTTGGTAATTGTTCTTTTGATAATTTGACGCAGACCGCCGCTCAAATAAGAGCTTTTAAACGTCCAGAACCTTACAAAGGGAAAGGAATTTTACATGATCAAGAGAAGGTAACCTTAAAAAAGGGTAAAAAAATTTAATCATTAATGAAACTAAAAAAATTTAAATTCAAACAAATTTTAAAATTACATTTATTAAATTCACGAGCATATGAGCACGCTTTAAAAAAAACAAATTCAGGTTTTTTAACCGATTTTAATTTAATTCAAATTATAAGTGATTTTAAGAAAGCTTTGCACGTCATTTTTGAGTATCACCGGGCAAATAAAAAAATTCTGTTTATCGGAGCACCTAAAAAATTAGAATTAAAGATTAATAGATCAACACATCACGTAGCTGTTGATCACAATTTTGAATTGCAAGGTGTAATTTCAAATAATCTTAAGTCTGCGAAATTCACTAAAGCTGGAAAACAGACGTTTTCAAAAGTTTACTTAAAATCACTAATACCTAAATTATCGAAAAAACCTCACTTGGTAGTGCTTCTGTCACATGAAAAAAATCAAAATATTATCGCAGAAAGTTACGTTGCAAAAGTTCCTGTAATCACTTTTGTTTCCGATAGCTATTCTAAAACCGAGTTGGGCAATGGTTCTTATAATTTAGAAGGATTTAGCCAAAATTCAACTTCAACTTCTGAGAAAAGTCTTTTTTTTCTTGGATTAAATTTTCTTTTTAAGCGATTAAAAAAGAAAAACTAGAATTCCTAGCACTCATTTTAGACCTTCAGTTAAAATATGGCACCGAATAAACGACATAAGCCTTTTTATAAGCAATTTTTACGATTAAGAAAAAATATTCAAAATCGTCCTAAATTATTTAAATTTAGAAAACAAAAATGGGTTAGGTTTCAGCAATACTCAAAAAACCAATTAAAATTTTTCAAGCGATTTAAAATCAAAGATCAGTTTCAACTTTCTGTTTCAAAGTTTGCAAGTCGAGGAAATTCTTTTCAAAAAAAATTTAGAAACAATTTGTATGAACGAAAAGCTTTCAGTTTATTTTATGGAAAATTGAAAAGAAAGTATCTTAAAAAAAATGTCCTACAATTTATTAGTTCAAAACCTTCCACAAATAATTCGACAGATTTTCGTCATAAAACTTTAAAATTTTTTGAAAGTAGATTAGATACGGTTTTATACCGAGCAAACTTTAGTTCGAGTATAAGAAGTGCTTCTCAACTTATTTTACACGGACACGTGCTAGTTAACGGAATTCCAGTAAAAACTAAAGCTTACGTTTTAAAAGCAAACGACTTAATTGAAATTACTCATTCGATAAAATCAAGAAATTTAGTAAAAAAAAGTCTGGATCGATCAAATTTCTGGCCGATACCACCTAAACACTTACTAATTAATTATAAAACTTTACAGATACTATTCATCTATACAGCCACTTCCAATTTAATGCCTGCTTTTAATCATTATTTGAACGTTGATTCTGTACTTACTAATATCAAGAAATACTAGCTTTTAAACATTCTTTAGTAGCTCAGTTGGTAGAGCAAGTGGCTGTTAACCACCTTGACGTTGGTTCGAGTCCAGCCTAGAGAGACTTTTTTTCCAGACTTATACCACAATTTGATTTTTCTACGCTATCTGTAGTTTTATTTAGTTCATTAGTGAGTGCAGCTGTTTACTACGCTTTTATTGCGTTACGGTTGTTACCAGATGTTATCACTGTTTTAAAGTTTAGAACAAAAAAGCTTTTCAAAGAAAATTCATTAAATTTAAATTTAGTATTTTTACCTAATCTTTTCAGCTATGATGTTATAGTTCGAAGAAAAAATTAACTAGCGTTCTTTTATAAAGAATAGGTAATGAGAGGGGATATAACTCAATTGGTAGAGTGTATGCTTTGCAAGCATAAAGTCATCGGTTCGATTCCGATTATCTCCAAGCTCGTTTGGTGGAATTGGTAGACACGTCAGACTTAAAATCTGATTCTATTTATGGAGTATCGGTTCAATTCCGGTAACGAGTATACTTTCAAATTTAAAAATCTTTTAAATAGTTAGTTTGAGTTTTGACTATAAAAGGTTCTTGGCCAAAATGATGGAATTGGTAGACATGCTAGGTTTAGGTTCTAGTTCTTTTAAAGAGTAGGGGTTCAAGTCCCCTTTTTGGTAATAGATATGGTTACAATAAATCAACTTTGCAAAAAACAAAAAAGTCGAAAAAAGAAAAGAAAATTAAATAAAGTACCTGCACTTGACAGATGTCCGCAAAAAAAGGGTATTTGTACCAAGTTAGTTTTACGAACTCCTAAAAAACCGAATTCTGCTCTTAGAAAAATCGTGAAACTACGACTTAGTAACAACAAGATGGTATACGCTTATATCCCAGGTGAAGGACATAACCTACAAGCTTATTCTACAGTAATTATGAGAGGTGGCAGAGTGAAGGACCTACCCGGTATAAAATACCACTTGGTTCGAGGAAAATTAGATTTTTCGGGATTAGCTTCTCGAAAAACTTCTCGGTCTAAATACGGAGCAAAAAAAGTTAAACAATACGTATGATCAAATCGTTAAAAAATGTAAAGGCTTTTAATTTAAAAACAAAAATTATTAACATAATAATGATAAGCGGTAAAAAAAACACAGGAGAAAAAATTTTGCTAAAGTTTGCAAAAAGATTGCAAAAATCAAATAATAAGCATTTTAAGAAGCTAGTCCAGGTAGCTATTATCAATTCAACCCCAACTTTCAAGTTAAACGAGCAAGTGGTTAAAAAAGGGAAGCGAAAAGCAATAAGAAGTAACCCTTCTTTCATTATGACTGACTCACTTAGAATTATGACTTCTTTAAAATCGATTAAACGCTCAGTAGTGAAAAGTAAAAATTCCAATCAATTCTATGAAGCGTTAGCTAACGAAATTTCGCTTGCCTCTAATTTGAAAGGGCAATTCGTTGACAAAAAAATTGAACTGCAAAAGCAAATTTTAACGAATAAGCGGTATCTGTCTAAATTTCGTTGGTAAGTTTGTCGTTTTCAAAATTACGTCTAATAGGACTTGAACCTATAACCTTTGGGACCGAAATCCAACGCTCTATCCAATTGAGCTATAAACGCGAAGTTATATAAAACTGACTTTATTTAAGTAAATGATTCAACAAGAAACTATTTTAAAAGTAGCAGATAATTCTGGAGCAAAAACCGTAAAATGCATTAAAGTTTTAGGCGGGTTTAAAAAAAGATACGCTAATTTAGGAGATATAATTGTAATTTCTGTTCAGCAACTGCGAAATAAATCAAAGAGCACCTCAAAAGTTTTGAAAGGAGGTGTTTTCAGAGCTCTCGTTGTAAGAACTAAGAAACGTTTCAAAAAGCGAGATGGTTCACTTTTTCTGCTAGAAGAGAATGCTGTTGCTTTAATTAACAAACAAGGAAATCCTATAGGTACCCGGATTTTAGGACCAATACCAAAAACATTAAAGAAAAAAAAATTTATGAAATTCGTTAGCCTTTCGATAGGTCTAATTTAAAGTTAAAATAAACTATGAACATTTTAGAAAATTATTATAAAAAAGTAATACGACGAGATCTAGCAAATAAGTTTTCTTATACTCACTTGGATGAGATTCCTCAATTAAAAAAAATCATTCTGAATTTTGGATGTAAAAACTCTGATATTAAGAGTATCGCTTCGGCTCTTCTTTCCTTAGAATTAATAACAGCAAAATCGGGTTCTTTAGTTAAATCTAATCGGTCCAACGTTTTATTAAAAATTAGGAAAGGCAATCCGGTCGGGTGCGTAGTAGTGCTCAAAAAAAACGAGATGTATCATTTTCTCTATAAACTTTTGTCAGAAGTTTTTCCGAGTTTAAAGTCTTTTACCGGTCTTGGCTCGCCAAAGAAATTGAACAAAACAAGTTTTTCTTTCACATTAAAAGATCTTATTAACTTTAGAGAATTAGAAAAGCAATTTTATCTATTCATTAATTTACCGCCATTAAATATAACATTAATAACAAACGCGAAAACTAAAGAAGAATTGCTGTATTTGTTACGTTCGTTCAAATTAATTTTAATATCGTAATTCTCCTAGGCAATTGTAACTCAATTGGTAGAGTGTAACCTTGCCAAGGTTAAAGCTAAGGGTTCAAATCCCTTCAGTTGCTCACTTCTCGTAGTACGTACACTATTTCTAAATTTATTGGATAGATGGCTGAGTGGCTTAAGGCGACAGTTTTGAAAACTGTTGTATTTAATAGATACCGTGGGTTCGAATCCCACTCTGTCCTAATCACAACAAAAAGGCTAAATAACATAATCGGTAATGTGCAAGATTGCAAATCTTAAAATACTGGTTCAAATCCGGTTTTAGCCTTAAAAAGATTCAAATGATATTTACAATAACTATCGCTCTTTTAAAAATTCTTAGTATTACTATCTCAATGTTACTCGCAGTCGCTTATTTTACTGTAGCGGAACGGAAAATCATGGGAGCTGTTCAGAGACGAAGAGGTCCTAACGTTATAGGATTTCTCGGTTTAATACAAGCGCTGGCTGATGGACTAAAATTATTCGTAAAAGAAACTACTTTACCAAGTAATTCCAACCTTGCGATATTCATTTTGGCGCCGGTACTTTCATTTTTACTTAGTGTAGTTGCGTGGGCCGTTATCCCTTTCTCTCATAAAATCGTTTTTGCTGACGTCAATCTTGGTATTTTATACCTTTTTGCGGTTTCGTCGCTGAATGTTTACGGGATTGTTTTGGCTGGGTGGTCCAGTAATTCCAAATATGCCTTTTTGGGTGCTTTACGATCGGCAGCACAAATGATTTCTTATGAAATTTCTATAGGTTTCATCATTTTAAGTATAGCAGTCTGTGTAGGCTCTTTAAATCTTAGTAAAATTGTATTAGCTCAGCAAGAGGTTTGGTTAATCGTGCCGTTATTCCCTTTGTTCGTTATGTTTTATATTTCGATGTTAGCGGAAACTAACAGACAACCTTTTGATCTACCAGAAGCAGAGTCAGAATTAGTTTCGGGATATAATGTTGAATACTCAGCAATGACTTTTGCATTGTTCTTTCTAGCCGAGTACTCAAATATGTTACTTATGAGTTCTTTATCAGCCCTTTTATTTTTAGGAGGTTGGCTTCCGCCATTAAATATTTTCCCTTTATATTTTGTACCAGGAGGTTTTTGGTTTTGTATCAAGGTTTGTATGGGCGCTGTATTTTTCATACTTACACGAGCTACGCTTCCAAGATATAGATACGATCAATTGATGTATTTAGGTTGGAAATGCTTTTTACCTTTTGCAATCGGTTATTTAATGTTTACCATAGGCATTTTAACTAGCTTTAATTGGTTACCATATTAGTTCTCACTTCTTTTAAAAATATCAAAAGTTCGTAGACTAATATTAAAATGCCACTTATGCATATTTGACTTAGAATGTCAGGGGGCGTAATAATTGTAGAAAAAACTACAAATATTAAATAAAAAAGTTTTCTGAAAGTTTTCGTTTTTTTTAGTTTTTCGCTTAAGTTAGTTAAGGCAATAACTAGCATTGCTAAAAATTGACAGCTAGCTAGACAAACGTAATACAAATTAATAAAATATTGTAAGTACTCGTTCAATTTCGCTTCGAAGAAAAGAGAAATCGGCTGAAAACTCGTTGAGCTTTCTTGAAAGCTTAAAAAAAAATTCCAGCTAAAAGGAACGATGAGTTTGAATAGTAAAATAGAAGATAGTACCCAAGATATCAAAAATATCTGAAACGTCAACTTTAGTTTTATGAATTCAAACCTGTACAGTCCTAAAGATAAGAACATAAAGATTTGATATAGCAATACAATCATAGCAATTTGATTTGAAATGAATAATAGTAATTCTAAATAGACATAAAAAATTTCGGTCACGTCCGTAAAAATAAAGTAAGGTTTATCGCCTAATTCTGAAAAAGAGCTATTCGAATTTACTAATATAAACAATATTGTTTCTTTATAACAATAGCAAGTGCTTAAACAGAAAGACCAAGCGAAAAGCGCGAGCATGAATCTGTTTTTAATCTCTTTATAGTATTTAATATAATTAGAAGTCATTTTATTCTTTCTTGCGTTTTAATCAATAATAAGGGAAATAGCTCAGTTGGTAGAGCAGCGGTTTCCAAAACCGAAGGACAGGGGTTCAAGTCCCTTTTTTCCTGTTTTTTTCTCGAAAAAAGTCATTTATTTGTTTCAGTGAGGTTAATAGCTTTTTCTTTAGTGTTTGGAAATCTCCAAACAACAAAAAAAGTAGCAGAAGTACGACCATAATTTGTCCTATGCTTATTCTCATATAAAGATGTTTTTAGATTTTAGGCCTATAGTTCAGTTGGTAGAACGTGCTGCTCATGACGGCTTTGTCGTAGGTTCAAATCCTGCTGGGCCTATTGTAAATTTTAATTATTAATACTATGGACTTTAATTTTAAAACTTATCAAATCGTAAAATTAAAAAAATATTTTAAAAAGAACGGCCTTTTTTTCTTATTTCATTCAGCAAAATTGAATTCGACAAAATGGGCCCTTACAGAACAAAACTTAAAAAAACTAAAGCTAAGTTATTATAAACCTCTAAATAAAACAACAGTAAAAACCTTTAAAAGCTCTATTTATAAAAATTTTAGCTCTAACATAGCAGGATTCATCTTGTTCATTAATTCCAGCTATAAGACAACTGAGTTGAATTTGGCTTCGATAATGAAAGTTTTAAAACCTTCATTTACCTTAGTTTCTATAAAATTGAATAACAAAGTTTATTCAACTGCGCAAATAAAAGGACTGAACGATTTATCATACAATAAGAGCGTTTTTAGTTTGTATAAAGTTCTAGACAAACAATTAAAAACTAGTTATATTTTAACAAATAAAAAAAAATCTTCGAAATAATGTGACTTGAACACATGACCTCCTGTTCCCAAAACAGGCGCGCTACCGACTGCGCTATATTTCGGTTTCGTGTATATAGAGTCGCTTTAAACGAAGTCTTAGGAGAAAGTAGGATTCGAACCTACGATGAGAAACTCAATAGATTTACAATCTACCGCTTTAAACCGCTCAGCCATTTCTCCTTGAAATAAATAGGTAGACTATTTGAATTTTTTCGTGTATTTCTTCCGACGTAATTTTTTTTTCCGACAACCGTTGTAAGGTGCTTGGTTGAAACTTTTAATTACGCGTATGTATAGAGTTCTTTTCAATTTACCAACAATAAGATTTTTATAAAAATTCACATTGTTTAAATGTAAAGCTACAGGCTTTTTATTCAAGAACGTTGCTCTCTTCAATAATAATGAAATCAACTTCGAAATTGCAACCCGTCTTTTTCTTTTCTGCTTACCTGCTAGACCTACGGACCCTGCCGAATAAAATAATTTCATATTTCCTTTAATATCAGAAACGTGAATTGTAGTATTAGCTTTCAAAAAAGAAATATTGATTACGTACATTACAACCAAATTTTGACTAATTTCAGATTTTAATTGATTTCTTTTAATACTTACATTCTTATAGTCATTCTCTTTTATTTTTTTTAACGAATCGATTTGAATTTTAAGATTCTTTATATAAAGTCTTTCTTCGTTTAACAAAGAAGTTTTTAACTTTAGTTTGTCAGATATTGTAGTAAATAAAGTGTGCGATAAGTTCATAAAATAAAAACGTATTTATTTTTTAAATAAAGTGATATTGCAAAAAGTAAAACCAACAACGTCTTCACGAAGACAATTAGTAAAATTAAACCAAAAAAGCTTAAACTTAAGTAAGAAACCTTTGTTAAAACAAAAGCTTAAAGGAAAAAAAAATTCAACAGGTCGGAACCATTCTGGTAAAATAACGGTTTTTCATAAGGGCGGTGGTGCGAAAAGAAGATATCGAGAAGTAAATTTTTCTCGAACTTTCAACTCGACAGGAATAGTTTGTACTTTAGAACACGATCCTAATAGAAACGCGTACATCGCAGCAATTTTTGATTTCTTAAACTTCGACTTTTTCTATATTTTGGCCCCTAAAAATTTAAAAATCGGGGATATAGTAAAATCCGGATTAGAGATAGAACCTAGTTTAGGAAGTTCACTTCCAATTTCGGGTATCCCTATCGGAACACCTATTCACAATATCTCACCTAAAGTTTTTGAGAAGGGTAAAATTTCACGTGCGGCAGGAACTTTTTCAATCATAAAAGAAAAAACTGACAGACACGCTTTAATCGAATTAAGTTCAGGCGAACAAAGGTACATATCCTCAAAGTGCTTCGCCTCCGTCGGTGAAGTTTCAAAAGAATTACATTTTCTTACTAGATTGGGGAAAGCAGGCCAATCACGTTGGTTGAATAAACGACCAACAGTTAGGGGTGTGGCTATGAATCCCGTAGATCATCCTCACGGAGGGGGAGAAGGAAAAAAATCAGGTAATTCCCGAACCCCGTGGGGAAAACCGAACTTCCGAGGAAAAACAAGTAAGTCAAAAAACCGTTTAATTCTAAAAAATAAATAAATCATGAAAAGATCAAAATGGAAAGGTCCGTTAATTAAACCTAAAGATTTAAAAAAAAAATTGCCTTCCTTACCTAGAAATTACGAGATAACTGCTCAAGTTGTAGGTCTGGTCTGTAATGTACATTCAGGAAAAAAATTTGTAAAACTTAGTTTAACCGACGAAATGATTGGTTATAAAGTGGGGGAATTCGTCCCTACTCGCGAAAGGTTCGAATTTAAGAAAAAGAAGAAGAAATAATCTTTAAAAATGGGACAAAAAATAAATCCAAATATTTTTCGACTTGGCGTTAACAAAAAATGGAAAACTGAATTTTTTGAAAAAAAAGGACACGAACTACCGTTATATACTTTTAAAGATTTAGAAATAAAAAGTTATGTTGAACGGTTTTTAGAAACACAAGGAATTATCTTACACGATTACAAACAGCATTACAGCAATTCGACTTTAACTCTTTACGTTTCGTATTTTGTTTCCCCTGAATTTGTCGTAGATGAAAAAGCTAGGTCGAATAAGATAACTTTAATGAATCAATCAGGGAATACCGAGATTCTTGACGACATTAAAACACCTGTTAAAACGATTGCTGAAAGCTCACAAGACTCTTTGTTTAAGACCCAAACATCAAGAAATTATTACGATATCAAAAAATATTTGAGTCTACACCCGAATACTTTAAAATCAGTAAATAAAAAGTTAATAGTTTCAGATAATTTACAAGGAAGTCTCGTTAATTCAAAAATTGAAGGAGTTTTGAACAACCTTTTCAAAGTTTTAAGTCTATTTACGAACAATAAATTCAATATCATAATTAATTTTTGTTGTCTTAACAAAAATTTAAGTTTTTTAAAAAAAACTCAGAAAAAAAATTTTATATTGCTCCAGAAATTTAAAGGAACACCCTTTTTGAAAGAAGGGATCGAGTTATTATTTCACGCCGTATATAATAACAATTCGGCGAATTTACTAGCTAAGTTCATAGCAATGCAAATGAAAAAAGTAAAACGTCATAAATTTTTCCTATCTTTCTTAAAACAAACCCTTACTATTTTGTCAAATTCCAACTTTTCGAAGGTGAAAGGAATTAAGGTTATGATTAAGGGTCGGTTGAACGGTGTACCTCGGGCAAAACACAAAATAATCACTATCGGCGACGTGCCTATGCAAAGCATAAGTGCGATTGTAGACCACGCTCAAATAACTACTCATAATTCAAATGGTAGTTACGGAATTAAAGTATGGATCGTTGAAAAATAGTAACTGTTACGGTCCAAGTAACTAAAAATGTTTTTACAACCACGAAAAACGAAGTACAAAAAGACAAGAAAAGGAAGATTAAAAAAATTAGAATTTAAAGCTAATACGATAAGATTTGGTGAGCTTGGTTTGAAAGCCGAAGTTTCCGGAATGATTACGGCTCGACAAATTGAATCAGCACGAAGAGCAATCGCTCGTAAAATTAAACGTAAAGGAAAAATTTGGATTTGCATTTTCCCTGATTTACCGATAACCGCGAAGCCTACTGAATCTAGAATGGGTAAAGGTAAAGGAGCTGTTTCGCATTGGGTTGCTCGAGTAAGAGGAGGGACCACATTATTCGAAGTATGCGGCATCCCTACTCACGTTGCAATCGAAGCTTTAAGATCAGGGAGTAAAAAATTGCCTATCAGAACGAAAATCTTTGACTAAAATGTATATCGTAAAAAAGAACGTAGTTGGGACTCTTATTAAACATCTTTTCAGGCTGCTTTGAGTCGTTCGAAATAACATAAGTCATAATTTTAATGACTTATGTTATTACAAGCAGCTAAATTTGTTGGAGCTGGATTATCAACAATGGGACTAGCAGGAGCAGGAGTAGGTATTGGTATGGTGTTCGCATCATTAGTACTAGGTATTTCAAGAAACCCTTCTATGAAAGACGAAATGTTTAGAATGGCTATTTTAGGTTTTGCACTTACTGAAGCTATTGCATTATTCGCACTAATGATTGTTTTCTTAATTCTGTTCGCAGTATAAGAGTAAAACAATTAAGGAGTATATAGCTCAGTTGGTAGAGCATTGGACTTTTAATCCACAGGTCCTGGGTTCAAACCCCAGTGTACTCAAAGATAATTAATGGCTGGAATTGAATTAAACTTTTATTTATTAAGTACTGCAATAGTATTATTTCACATTGGAATGCTAGGTTTAGTACTCAATCGTGGAAACATCTTAAAAACGATAATGTCTTTAGAAATTTTATTACTATCTGTTAATCTTACGTTCATAACATTTTCTTTATATCTAGATGATATAGTTGGACATATTTTTGTGTTGTTTATTCTGGTTCTTTCAGCGACAGAGTCTTCTATTGGTTTATCCATTTTAGCTGTGTTTTATGAACAGAGAGATGATATCGCTCTAGATCCTATTAAAATAAATAATCAAAATTTAAAAACATAAAACGAAAAAGATGGGACTTGAACCCACAGTCTCCGACGTGACAGGTCGGCGCTTTAACCAATTAAGCTACATTTTCTTTTAGAATATTATAATAATTTGTAAAAATGTCGAAAACTAATTCAACAAATTTAAACAAAGTATCACTACTTGCATATTTAATAAACTTAGGTATTTCTGTACCTCATTATTGTTATCACAATAATTTATCTATAGCGGGGAATTGCCGAATTTGTATCGTGGAGATGGGTAATTTAAATAAACCTGTAGTGTCTTGCGCGGTCAGTGCAGGAACAAGCTTATTCAACCACGAAATTTATCACAATAGTGGTCTAGTAAAGAAAGCGCGAGAAAACGTCATGGAGTTTCTATTATTAAATCATCCTCTAGATTGCCCTATTTGCGATCAGGGTGGGGAGTGTGACTTGCAAGATCAATCTCTATTTTTTGGTTTTACAAAGCGAAGGTTTTATAAATTTAAAAGAGTTGTTTCGGACAAAAATTTGGGACCAATTGTTAAAACAGTTATGACGCGATGTATACACTGTACACGTTGCGTTCGGTTCAGCGCCGAGATTGCTGGGGTCGAAGAGCTGGGTGTATTCGGTCGTGGAAATCAGAGTGAAATCGGTACTTACGTTAATAAAGTTCTGTTGTCTGAATTGTCTGGTAATGTAATAGATTTATGTCCTGTCGGTTCTTTAACAACTATTAAAACTTACAGGTAATTAATTAGAAATAATGAATCTGATTTCAATTTGGATAAGTTTTGTATTATTGATGAGCCTTTCAGAAGAACTGGACACAGCTCACTACATATTGTTTAGTAATTTTATGCTCTACTTTATATATCTCTATAATCAAATTAATCCAACAGTTTTATCGAAAAAAACTACCCTTTTACTATTTAATATTCCTACTGTAATTTTCTGGTACGTGGCTTTTGTTTACAATGACTTTCTATGTCTTAATCCGATATCTTACGAGATGTTTATGAGCTTGTTTTTCCTGTACTTTTATGGGACTTTCTATTTTCTCATAAACCTCTCTAAGTTAAATTTTACTACTATTTAACGTTTTAAACTAATTGTAAATTATTTTTGTGCAAGTTATTGTTATTCAATATGGTTTTCTAAAAAATTACCAACTCGACTTTCTCATACCGCTTATTTGACCAGATTTAACTAATTTCAAAAAGACGGTTCGAGAAAGATTCGAAAACTTATGAAAAGTCTTTTTATTTATTGTTTTTACACATCTATTCGACAGAACAGTCTTTGACCCTTCTTTAGTACGGTTTAACTCGTACAAAGCGTTCCAACGAACCGTTTTTATAAAATTTGAATTTGTCGATATCTGTTTTAATATAAATTGTTTTAGCTCTAATCGTTTAACAGCTTGCCGATTTTCCTTATCTTTTGCAAATATTTTTTTCATAGTTTTAGTTTAATTCTAATGTTTCCCAAGGTGAAGTAAATTTAAAAGCTCGATATTCTTGACTTAACTCAACTCGGTCGTTAACAACTCGTTTTCTTGTATAATCATAACTAACCTCAATAAATCCACTCAATGGAAAGTCTTTCCGTAACGGATATCCTTCAAAACCGTAATCAGTTAATAATCGTGTTAAATTACTGTGGTTACTAAAAAAGATTCCATACATGTCCCAAATCTCGGATTCGTACCATCCTGCAGCTGCGAAAATACTCTCACACGATTCGATAGGTGATAGCTCATCGGTTAAAACCTTTACTCTTAATCGAATATTGTATCTAACACTTAAAAGGTCGTAAACTACTTTAAATCTGTATTTATTAGAAGGGTAGTCAACGCCAGAGATACAAGTAAGAATTTTGAATTGATATTTTATGTGATTTTTTAAAAACGTTAAGACTGGAAGTAAGTGATCTCTTTTAACGATAAGACTTACTTCCTTTTGATGTATTTGAATTTTTAAAATAGGTAAAACTTTTGTAATAACTTTAAGATTTTCAGCAATAAATAAATTATTCATATTGGCGTATTAGAACCGCCTATTTTTTTTTGCAGATTTCGCATTTGTGTGCGTTCTTTGCCCTCTCACAGGTAAACCCCGTACTCGTCTCAAACCCCTGTATGATTTTATACTTATCAATTTTTTTAAAGTCATAGACTTCAATTTTTTAAGCTCGTTATTCAATGAAAGGTTTAAAGAGTCGATAAGTTGCAACAATTCTGCAATTTGTTCTTGGTTTAAATTTTTTACTTTGAAATTTGTAGAAAAGCCTAGTTTTTTGCAAATAAGAAAAGCCGTGCTTTTTCCAATACCGTGCACATTCGTTAATGCAAAAAGGACGGACTTCTGGTCAGATAAATTTGTTTCTAATAGATAAAGCATTATATTTTAAAAATACATATTCTCTACAAGATTGTTTACGCTCATATGGATCGAGTTTAGACAAGCATCCGGAGTTAGTCCTAAAATTAAAGTATAACAAATTAAAGGGATGAAAATAAAAAATTCACGTTTATTTAAGTCCAATGTTTGTTTGATATACTGGCTTTTTAGATTACCATATGCAATTCTATTAAATAACCAAAGAGCGTAACAACCTCCAAGAATCATACCCGTGGCTCCAAAAAAAGTTATACTAGAATTAACTTTGAATGATCCAGCGAAGATTAAAAATTCTCCAATAAACCCACTTGTTCCAGGAAAACCGATATTTGCCATAGTGAAAAATAGGAAAACAGAGATGTACAAAGGCATTGTATGAACAAGACCACCATAGTATTTAACGAGTCGAGTTCGATAACGCTCATAAACAACTCCAATAATAACGAACAGCGCACTGGCAACAAAACCGTGGCTTAAACTCTGTAATATTGCACCTTCGATTCCAACATTATTAAAACTAAAAATACCTAGCATAACCACATTCATGTGAGCGACAGAGGTATATGCAATTATTCGTTTAAAATCTGTTTGTCTTATCGCAGTTAAAGATGCGTATACGATACCTAAAAGAGATACCGTGTAAACAAATGGTGTGAAGTAAAACGAAGCTTGTGGAAATAAAGGTAGAGAAAATCTAATAAACCCGTACGTTCCTAACTTTAATAGCACTCCAGCTAAAATTACTGATCCAGCTGTCGGAGCTTCAACGTGCGCTTCCGGTAACCATAGATGCACAGGCATCATAGGCACTTTAGCGGCAAATGCTAAAAAAAAGGTAAACCATAAAATTTTTTGCTCGAAATCTGAGAAAACAAACGTTAATAAAATTTCATAGTCAGTAGTTCCAACTTGATTATAAATATATAGAATAGATAGTAACATTACAACAGAACCTAACAGGGTATACAGGAAAAAGTAGTAGGACGCCAACATTTTTCGTTCACGTGAACCCCAGATACCGATGATTAAAAACATTGGTATCAAAATGCTTTCAAAAAAAATGTAGAACATTAATAAATCTAATACACAAAAAACTCCAATTAAAAGAAATTCGATGACTAAAAACGATATTAAGTAGCCTTTAAGATTTGAATTAATACTATTCCAACCAATAAGTATACAAAGTGGAATTAATAGGGTAGTTAACAATAGAAAGAATAACGATATTCCATCAATTCCTAGAGTAATGTTCAAATTTAGAACTGGGATCCAAAATAGTTTCGTTACAAATTGAAATGTTCCTACTGATTTCTTGAACGCACCCCATATGAGCAAAAATACTAAAAAAGGTAGGCTAGAGAAGTTTAAAGCAACAACTTTTAACAGTTTTTGTTGTTCAGAACTGATAAATAGTAATAATAAAATTCCTATTAACGGAATAAGTGACGTATAAAATAGAATGTCTTGATAATAAAACAAAAGTGTTGAATTCATATTAATTTTAATTGAAAAGGGAGTTTAACCCTAAGCAAATGATAGTACATATTGGAGTAAAAGGGTTCGAACCTTTGAATGATCGTACCAAAAACGATTGCCTTGCCACTTGGCTATACCCCAGACACTTAAAATCTTTATTTTAAGTATTTTTTCTTATAATAAGACGAATACTTAGATTCGATACTCTTTTTATGTTTTTTTTGATTTAGAACAAAATTCTTATCATCTTGTTTTTGAAAATTAACAAATTTGTTAGTCGAAACTACTTCAGCGTTAGATGAAAAATGAGAACTGCCGTCCGAAGAAATAATAATAGTCTTAAAAACTTTCATCTTCAATTTTATCTATCAACTTCTCCAAATACAATATCTTGAGTCCCAATGATGGTAACAACGTCAGCAATCATGTGACCTCGAGACATCATATCTAAACCCTGTAAATGAGCAAAACCTGGAGCTTTTATCTTACAACGGTATGGCTTATTCGAATTATTTGAAATTAGATAAACTCCGAACTCTCCTTTCGGAGCTTCAGTACCTGTGTAAGTTTCATTTGCAGGAATATTTATTCCAGTAGTATAAAATTTAAAATGGTGGATCAAAGACTCCATCGATTGTTTAATATCAAATCGTGAAGGAGGAGTGATTTTGTTATCGTCAGTTTTGATTGGACCAAATGGTATGTTATCTAAACACTGCTCAATAATACGAATAGACTGTTTCATTTCAAAAATTCTGATTAAATATCGATCATAACAATCTCCGTTCGCGCCAGCTAAGATATCAAAATCTAACTCATTATACACTTCATAAGGCTGACTTTTACGAAGATCCCAATCGATACCAGATCCTCTTAGCATAACACCACTAAACCCCCAATTTTGAGCTTGGTCTAATGACACAACGCCGATATCAACAAGACGCTGCTTCCAAATTCGATTTTCTGTTAACATCTCTTCTATCTCAAGAAGACGTAACTTAAACTGCTCTTTGAACAAATAAATATCTGTTAATAATCCTTTCGGTAAATCAGTATGAACTCCCCCAGGTCGGAAATAAGCAGCATGCATTCTAGCGCCAGAAACTCGCTCGTAAAATTCCATAAGCTTTTCTCTTTCTTCGAAACCCCACAACATAGGCGTCATAGCACCTACATCCATAGCGTGACACCCAACAGCTAACAAATGATTTAAAATTCTAGTGATCTCCGCGAATAAAACTCTAATGTACTGAGCTCTCTTTGGTATACTACAATTCAATAATTTTTCGATTGCTAAACAATAGGTATGCTCTTGAGCCATCATAGAAACGTAATCTAATCGGTCAAAATAAGGTAGTGCTTGTAAATAGTTCTTATATTCAATTAATTTTTCAGTACCTCGATGAAGAAGACCAATGTGTGGTTCAGCTCGTTCAACAACTTCCCCTGTTAATTCTAAAACTAATCTCAACACTCCGTGCGCTGCTGGGTGTTGAGGTCCAAAATTTACAGTAAAATTTTTAATCTCTTTTACTAATTCTTTTTTTAAAACCATGACAAATATATCTATAAGCCTAAGTAGATTTGAACTACTGACTTTACGCTTATCAGGCGTACACTCTAACCAACTGAGTTACAGGCTTAATATTTTAAATTATTTTAAAATAATTTTGATACAACAAAATAGTGATACTGAATAGATGGCACTACTAAAATCGCAATAGGCATGAATCCATGATTTACACCGCAAATCTCACTACATTGACCAAAGAACATACCAATTCGTTTTAGAAACATATTTACCTGATTTAATCGGCCTGGACATGCGTCAACCTTAACACCAAAAGACGGAATAGCCCAACTGTGTAAAACGTCCACAGAGGTAACTAACAGTCTTAAGTGGGTGTTAGAAGGTAATAAAACACGTTTGTTGGTTTCAAGTAATCTAAAAAATCCTAAATAGTTTTTTTGAGTAATACTTTCTTCCGCCAATAAATAACAAGTATATTTTAAAGTTTTATCGGAATCCATACAAGTAGCCATAGTATCAAAATCTGAAATTTCGTAACTCCAGAACCACTGGTGACCAATAACTTTAACTGAAATTTCGGGGGTTGAAATTTCATCCATAGAATAAAGTAAAGTAAACGATGGTGAAGCTAAATTTAATAATGTTAGAGCAGGTAATGAAGTCCAAACAATTTCTAAAGCATTAGAATGAAAAAAACTTTGAGGTTTTTGTGAATTAAATTCATCAAAATTAGAAATTGTTGCAAATAATAACCAAGCTACTAACATTACAATAACTATAATAACGAATAATAAATGCTTGTTAAATTCTAATAATCCTTCCATAGTAGTTGTTGATGGATCTTGTAGACGAAGTTGTGCGAACTCGGGAGCATCGCAAAAAAAAAAAATTTTTTCTGTACTCATTTTTATGTTTAAAACTTTATTACTTTGACTTTGTTAAAAAAAACGCTGTAACTGCGATTAAAACTAATCCTCTATAATCTAAAGCATACCCAAATACAGCCCATATTTCTCTGAAGCACAATATTAGCGCTACAGTGGCTACTATTAAAAGTGTATAATGATAGAGAGAACCTGTTTGTGCTTTATGTAATTGATGAGCTGTTTTTACGGCAACCGAAGAAAGACCCGTAGGGCCCATTATTTCAAACGTACCTCGATCAATATTCTTATAACTCATAGAATATCCAAATTTGAAAAAAAATTGACCAAAACATTCATTATAAATTTTATCGAAAAACCATTTTTTATTTAAAAAAGTATAAACCTTTCTCCCTACAACTGAAGTTTTAAGAGAAAATAAAATAGAACTTTGAAAATTATATAAGAAAAACGATAAACCAGCACCTAATAAACTTAAAGCAACAGGCAAAATTTTATAAAAGAATTCTACAAACTCTGCATCAAACACGTGAAGAGTTTTAGGGTTATTATATATTGCATTACCAAAAAAATCACTTCCAACCCCAACGATCATATCTTTCATACAAAAACCAACAAAAATACTTGGAATAACCAGACAACACAGCGCTACGAAAATATAACTAAAAGTTTCTTTAGCGAAACCAATAACAGGCTTGTAACCATTTGGCTTAACAAGAAAAGTTAAACATGCTAGTCGTGTAGAATAAAATGCAGTTAAAAAAGCGCCGAAAGTACCTAAAAAATAACTAAAATGACTGAACGAGGTAAATTTTCCATAAGATAGCTCTAAAATCATATCTTTTGAATAGAACCCTGCTAGAAATGGGAAACCGATCAATGCTAATGATCCAATTGTCATCGCTGAATACGTAAAAGGTACCAAATTTTTTAAACCTCCCATTTTTCTCATATCTTGTTCGTCATTTACTGCGTGAATTACGGCACCAGCGCCTAAAAATAACAATGCCTTAAAAAACGCGTGATTTGCTAAATGAAAAACACCTACAGCGTAATCAGAAAGCCCACAAGAAAAAACCATATACCCTAATTGACTACACGTTGAGTACGCAATTACTCGCTTTAAGTCGTTTTGTACCAATCCAACACTCGAAGCAAAAAAAGCCGTACAAGCACCTAAAATCGTAATAAATTCTAAGATGTGAGGAGCATGCTCATAGATGAACGACGTTCGAGCGATTAAAAAAACTCCAGCAGTTACCATCGTTGCTGCATGAATAAGGGCAGATACAGGAGTGGGCCCTTCCATAGCGTCAGGTAACCAAGTATGTAATCCTAATTGGGCAGATTTACCAACAGCTCCGAGAAATATGAATATACAAACTAAAGATAAGATATTAAAATCCATATTTAAAAAATTAATCGTTTCCGACTTGAAAAATGGAGCCAAAGACGCCACTGTAGCGTAGTCGACCGCTTTAAAATTTACAAATAAAATTAATATACCAATAATCAAGCTAAAATCCCCGATACGATTAATAATCATAGCTTTAATCGCGGCTTTGTTAGCTTGGATTCGAGTGAACCAAAAATTTATCAGTAAGTAAGAGCAAAGTCCAACGCCTTCCCAACCTAAAAACATCTGAATAAAATTATCAGCCGTTACCAGAATCAGCATGAAAAAAGTAAATAATGATAAATAAGACATAAATCGTGGCAAATGAGGGTCGTGAGACATATACTCAATTGAATATAAATGTACTAAAGACGAAATAAAAGTAACTACGATGCACATAATTACTGTTAGACTATCGAACAAAAATCCCCAGTTAATTAATAAAACTTCAGAACTAACCCAGGTCGACAATCGAATATAAACAGGACTTCCCATAAGCCCTACTTCATAAAATGCGAAAAAAGATAAAAAAAGTGAAATTACTAAACAGCTTGTCGTAACTATTGCTGCTCCTTTTGGTCCTATTGCTCTACCGAATAATCCAGTTATACAAAAACCCGCAAGTGGTAAAAAAATTAGTGGAATATACATTTTTAAAAAAGGTTACTTTAGCCTTTTAATTTAAAAAAACTCACATCTTAAGGGATTTGAACCCCTGACCGACAGCTTAGAAGGCTGTTGCTCTATCCAACTGAGCTAAAAATGCAATAAAACTTTTAAATTATTAATTATCGTTACTTCTTTTGCGTAAAAACAAATCTCTTAAACACAATTCTCCATAACAATCAAACAATTGAACGTATTTTTTTTGAAGAAATAACTCTTTGAGAAGTCTAAGATTACTTTGCGCTAAAACAACATTATCTGGATCCGTTAGTTTTAAAAAGTTTTTGGTTTTTTTATCGGAATTAATAAACCCTTTGACTTCTAATTTTAGACCCGGAAAACTTAAATTTTTAATTTTTTTTATTATTAAAAAAAACGTTAAAGGCTTGACTGAGTCTATCAAAAACTCCTTACTGTAATATCTAAATTCAAACTGCTCCTGAGCAGTTTTATTTACGTGAGGAGACTTTAAGATAGTAATAAATTTCCGCTTTTTTTGTTTTGAAAAATGCTTTAGAACGGCTGGAGAAATGCTCAACCTTCGTAGAAATTGAAGAAACTTTTCTAATACGTGATTATCTTTGGAAGATACTTTGAAATGAAGAAACATTATTATTTTTTACAAAACAGAAGAAGTGGGATTTGAACCCACGATATAGATGATTCTATATAAAGATTTAGCAGATCTTCGCTTTAAACCACTCAGCCATTCTTCTTTTTTAAATTTATTAAGCTAGTAAAGTTGCTTTATAAAATAATAGATAAACAATCATTGGATCCATACAAAGAACAATTAACGATATAGCCAAGATGGAAATCAAAAGTGCTTTTTGCGTAGTGATAGGCATATATAATTTACCAACTAAAGTGTTTTCGAAATATAGAATTTTTATTAGTCGAATATAATAAAAAGTAGAAATTACGCTGAAAAGAATACTTAAAAGAGCTACTAAATAAGCAGACGATTTTACTACGACTAAAAAAACTCCGAGTTTTGCTAAAAATCCTACAATTGGAGGAATGCCTGCGATAGAAAATAAGGTTATAGCTAAAATTAACGCTAGCATAGGATTTGATTGGTTAAGTAACACTAGATCTCCCAGCTCTTTATTTGATTTATTAAAATAAAAGCTTCGCTTTTGACGTAAGAATAAATAAACTGCCCAAAAAGCTAATCCAGATACCATATAAATTACCAAGTAATAAAACATCATTTGCATTCCTTCTAAATTTCCAGTACTGAAAGATAGTAACAAATAACCTGTGTGACTAATTGAACTATAAGCTAGAAGCGTTTTTAACTTTCGCTGTTCTAATCCACCAAGTGAACCGACAAAAACGCTTAAAACTGCTAACAAAAAGAAATACATTTGAAAATTTTCAATAAAAATTTGATAAAAACTAACGTAACATAATCTCATTAATAAAACAAACAAAGCCATTTTAGGAACCACAGCGAAGAAAAAAGTTGTCGAATTAGGAGAACCTTCATAAACGTCTAACGACCAGAAATGGAAAGGAGCAATCGATAATTTAATGAATAAACTTACACAAATTAGGATAAAACCGATAGAAACTAAATTTGTGTTTAACATTGACAGAGCACTAACAATACCGACAGCTTCTACGTTAACGTAAGAAGCAAAAATATGTTTTAATAAAGATACGTTTTCATTTAGTTCACTTGTATCTGAGACTAACAAACTAGACCAAACAGTATTCTGAGAGAAAGATTGGAATTCTGCAATTAGCGAATCCGCATTAAACTGGGTTGAAAACCAAGAATCCTTAATTGAACTAGAAATACTGAACCAATCAGTCAAATTTGTTAGAGAACTAGAAATTGCAAGCGTAGAAGTAGAAATCAACGAAATATTATCGAATTGATTAAGATTACACCAATCAATTAGACTATCTTCGCTATTCAAAGCGATACTTTGTACTAAGGCAGGATCTGCGCTTGCGAAAGAAACGCCTATAATACCAAAAAGAGACTTATCGTAAGCTAAATCGTAACTTCCAAGAGCAAATTCATTATTAGAACAGTTATTCAAAACACTTGACAAGGCGAAAGGAGCCGTCGAAACATCAGAAGCAAATAGCAACGAGAAAAACATTTGAAGATCGTCAAAACTTAGACTTCCCATACAACCGTATATAACTGCCGAACCAAACAAAAATAAAGCTGACGATAGAGCTCCAATGATAAAATATTTTAAGCCACTTTCAATCGAATAACTAGACTTTCTTTTGAAGGCAGACATAATGTAAAAAGCTATACTATGCAACTCGATTGCAAGGTACGCGGTGATTAAATCATTCGCAGAACATAATAACAATAGCCCTAAAATCGAAATAGTGATTAAAACAACATATTCAAAATTGTTTTGAATGGGTTCATCTCTAAACGATACATTAACTATTATTAAAAACAAAATAGAAGTTAAACAAATAACAAATTTTGAAGCGAAACCGAAATAATCATTAATAATAAAATTATTACTAGTAAACGAATTTATAACTAGCAAGTCTTCATTTAAAATAAGAAGAGCTGATAAGATAATTAACAAAGTACCAATATAATAAACTTGTGCGTTTAAAATAACAAATCCAGCTTTCCGTTGATAAGCCGTACTAATTGCATAAAAAGTAAATTGAAGAATAGAGCAGCTTAAAAAAAGTTCCGCTGAAAGAGACATTTCTTTTAAGTGATATATTTGAAATAATTCTAAAGACATCATATTTGTTAAGAATGGGGTTTGAACCCATTTTAATACCGAAAAGATCGTTTTAGACAATCTTTAACTTAACAATTTTATTTTTAACATTTTGAGAGTCAAGCTTAATTAACTTTATAGTTTACCAGCTTTGTTTCGACAACTCCGATAAGTGGAACTAAAAACAAAAAGAACGAGAAATAATAAACTGATGCAAACTGGCCTAAAGCAATGAACGGGTCTGTAATAGGCGCTTGACCAACCCACATTAAAGTGATAAAATCAGCTACTAATAACCAATAAAAAATTTTAAATAAAGGTCTATAAGTAGTGTTTCTAATATAACCAGTGTAGGTATACGGGATTAAAAGCATAACTAGAATAGCACCAACCATCGCAACGATACCTGCAGCTTTGTGTGGAATCGATCTTAAAATTGCATAAAATGGTAGAAAATACCACTCAGGCACTAAGTGCTTAGGAGTTTCCATAGGATCCGCAGGAATACAATTGTCTGGGTGATTTAAAAGGTTAGGGAAAAAAAATACAAAAACACCAAAAAATAGAACGAAGCAAGTAAAAGCAAATAAGTCCTTCGCAAAATAATAAGGGTAAAAAGGTATATCATCTACCCCAGTGTCACTACCAATCGGGCTGTTAGAACCATCTTTATGCAATAAGGCTAAATGAACTAGAGTTAATCCAGCGATGATAAATGGTAATAAAAAGTGAACACTGTAGAACCTTCGTAATGTAGGTGCGTTAACTGTGAAACCACCCCACAACCACTCAACGATCGTCTGGCCTCCGAATGGGATGGCAGTTACCATGTTAGTAATAACGGTTGCTCCCCAAAAACTCATCTGCCCCCACGGCAGAACGTACCCAGTGAAAGCAGTCCCCATGATTAATAGGAATAGTACTACTCCAGAGCACCATAGTAATTGACGTGGCTTCATGTATGAACCATAGTAAAGACCTCTGAAAATATGAGAATATACGACGATGAAAAACATAGAAGCTCCATTTGCGTGAACGTATCGGATGAACCAACCGTTTGGAACATCTCGCATAATATACTCTACACTTGCGAATGCTAAATCGATATTAGCCGTGTAATGTGTAGATAGAAGAATTCCAGAAATAATTTGAATTACTAGACACATTCCAGCTAAAGAGCCAAAACTCCATGCATAAGTTAAACCAATAGGAGTAGGGTAATGAATTAAATGTGAATCAACAAAACCTAAAAGATACGTTTTATTCCATCGAAACTTATTTAAAGACACGTTTCGAGCTCGTGTTCGTGTTGCCAATGCTGTTTGTTTTACAATTTCGTTCATACTTAAATCATTTTTTTTTAAAAGGTTAGTAACCATTTAGACTTTTAATTTAAAAGTTTTTAAAAATTACATTAATGAACTAGCTGGTACGTTATAAGGCTCTAAATTACCCCACCAATAAATATTGATAAATAAAAATAACCATACAACATCGACAAAATGCCAATACCAAATAGCTGACTCGAATCCGAAATGGTGCGTGTTTGTTGAATGGTTTAGTACAATTCGAACAAATGACACCGCTATTGCGACGGTTCCGACGAAAACGTGGAAACCGTGAAAACCTGTAGCCAGGTAGAAACAAGATCCGTAAATACCATCACTAATATTAAACGGAGCGGAAACATATTCTAATCCCTGGAAATAAGTGAACAGAGTAGCTAGTGCTAACGTGTAAATCAACGCGATGATAGTATGTCTTTTAGCATTTAAAATAATCGCGTGATGAGCCCACGTTACCGTAGCACCTGAACTTAATAAAATGAAGGTGTTGGTTAGAGGAATAGTATAAGTATTCATGGTAAGAATCGAATGAGGCGGCCACGACGATCCAATGTTATAAACAGGAGCTAAACTAGAATGAAAAAAAGCCCAGAAAAACGCGAAGAAAAGCATGATCTCAGAAACAATAAATAAAATCATACCTAGACGCAGACCTCGCTGCACTACGAAAGTATGGTGCTCTTCGTAAGTAGCTTCTCTAACAACGTCTCGCCACCAAACAAACATAACGAAAAGTATTAAGATAAAACCATTTACGAATAAACCCCAACCACCAATCATTTTGTGCATATAAAGAACACCTCCAGTAGTGAACATGAAAGCACCTAAAGATGCTGCTAAAGGCCAAGGGCTGGGATCTACTAAGTGAAACTGATGAGTTGTGTTTAAATATTTAAAATCAAATTTATTCTTTAAAGTGCTCATAGCATTATTATTGCATTTAATTCCATTCAATGGCTCCGACGCACCAGGCATAGATAAATCCAATACCTAATTCAACTAAAAACTCAACCATAGACCAGAATCCTAAAAGGTTCAATTGTGAAATCGATATACACCATGGTGCTAAAAAAATGATCTCAATATCAAATAAAATAAATAGAATTGCGATAATATAAAAACGTATATTAAATTGACTTCGGGTATCGCCATATGCTTCAAACCCACATTCATAAGTTGAAAGTTTTTCGGTCTCAGGACCTTGAGTAACTAAGAAATAAGATAGAATTACGATTAAAAAAGATAAAAATATTGCGAAACAAAGATAAACAAAAATGCCTAAGTATTCTTCTCTTATTGAAGAGCTATTTAATAAATTGAACCGTTCTAAATATTGATTAGAATTTAAAAAATTTTGTACAAAAAAATTGATATCCATAGGGGTTTTATAGTAAACTAAAAAAAATTCGTAGTACTTGATCGAGTAATTTTTGAACAATTTACAAGAACAGACGAGTTATAACTAAACGAGTCTTTACCATTTCCGTTGAAAAAATCATCTAACCAACCTTTTACTTTAGTATTTAACACTTTTACCTTTAAAGGTTTAATACTAACTATAGGTAATTTACTCAAAGGTAAATTAGTTTTCGTTAAATAAAAACTTAAACTTGTTAAAGTTTGTACTGCATAAAATTGAAAATTGACATAATTTTTAAAATTAAATGAGTTAACTGAGTCAAAGTTTATTAAAGTGTTATCTTTCGTATTGTTAAAAAATAACACCGATTTCGTGTTAGCATAAAACTTTCGCGTAATTTGCCAATTTGTCTTAGAATTTTTCTTAAAATGTAATAATTTCGTAGTTCTTTTAATTGAACCTTGCGTGTTAATATAAGTTTCATTATCTTCTAAAAATAAATTACTTGGTAAATGAAAATAGTTATTGAATAACTTGTTTTCAAGTCTACCGTAAACTGACTCATTCAAAGGATTTACATTTTGGTCTACAAAAATTTTGTTGGCTAAAGTTTTATTTGAATTAAATATACGTAACATGTGAAGCTCTACTAGTTTTTTCATATTAGCAACCGAATTTAGTGAAACATTGATATAGTATAAACCAAAAAAGTTAACAAAATCTTCAGTAGAAAGTGGTAAAAATTTACTTAAAGATTGAATTCCTACACTACCAATATTGTGATTCAAAACGTTAACCCCATTCCAAGCTATATCTAAGACGCTCGTATATTTCAAAACTTCTGCAAAAATTTTAGCGTCCTTTCGTTTAAACAATTCCGTATTTGTAATAACAATTGGAAATTCTGCATTTTTAATATCCTGACAAGAGATATGAGTACCCTCAGCTAAAGAATTTAAAATACTAAAATTAGAACCTAAATTATAGGTTGGGAAAGTTAAATCCAACATAGAACCAATATTTAGCAGCTTAAAATTTCCTTTCAGAAATCTTTGACGAAGGTTAAGATTTAAAACGTATCCTTCATATCTAGGGTTTGTATTTATTAAAATCCCTAAAGTTGACATATGAAGTCTTGGCTTTTCAGTCGAAGATCCTAATTGATATTGCGACTCAAAGTCATTTAAGCCTTTATGGCTTTCAACTTTTCGCAATTCAATTAATGAACAATTTTGTTTTAATAAATACAACATGTTTAAAGTTTCTAAACTTAAGTTTTCGAACGCAAAAATAAATGAAAATGCGTTTCGCTTATGTAGATTCAAGTGATCAATGAAGTACATTAATTCTGAAACGTCGTTAAAAAAATTTTCCCAATTTGTTGGTTTAGTCAACGATTTTTCAAACATACCGTCAAAAAATAATCTTCCTTTATCTGTTAACCATGGAGTGCTAGGATCGTTCGGCTCAGCTAAAAAAATTTGATTCTCTCTAATAGATAACCGTAAGCCTACCCCAAAACTGTCCGTTGGATCGATAGCTTCTCCTTCAATAAATTCCCATTCTCTTAACTCATCTGAAAATGCTTTAAGTGTAAGTGCTCCCATTTAAAAATATAATATAAGCGATAGCGGATTCGAACCACTAACTTCCTCGTTGTAAGCGAGACACTCTACCAATTGAGTTAATCACTTTTTGACGGAAGAGGGACTTGAACCCCCGACAGTTGGATTATGATTCCAACGTTCTAACCAACTGAACTACCCCGCCTTACATTTAACAAAATCTATAACACATTTTTTCGAGACAACTGACGAAAAAGAGATTGCTCTCGTTTTTCTCCTCTAGCAAAAGCCGATTTAACTGTCAAAAACGCTACACCAATAACAGCTAAATAAAGAATTAATCCTGCCATTAAAATCTGTAACACATAGTGGGTATAAAAAATTTGACCGAAAACGTAAATGTCCGGAAGAGCGTCTAAAGCGTCATACCAATTTAAATAAGAATTATGTTCAAATATAACCATATTTGTATTTTTGGAGAAAACTTTTGAGAAAGCGCCGTAGACTTCAACTAATAAAGTAATACCTATAAAAATACCTACCGGCAAATAAAGTCGACTTGTTTGCAAGTCTCTGTGTTTTATGTCTAACATCATCACTACAAAGAGGAATAGAATTGCGATAGCACCTAAATAAATAATAAGGAAGAAAAGCGCCAGAAATTCGTTTTCGAATAGAAATAAAAGTATAGACGACGACAAAAAACTTGTTACTAAAAATAATACTGAGTGAAGAGGGTTCTTTGAAATAATAACCATTGAAGCACTTACTAACAATAGTGCACACATAAAATAAACTAATGCAATCATTTTATGTCAGAGGCAGGATTCGAACCTACAAACTTTAGGACATGAGCCTAACATGCTAACCAATGCACTTCTCTAACAAGACGGTTAAACAGTTTTTAAGTTGTTCCCGGTAAACCAGTATTTTGAAAAACTTTTAATCCAAACTCTTGAAAACAATTTTCAGGTTAAATGAAAAAAGGATTTGAACCTTTATTTTAATTACCTTTTAAGTAAATAAAATACCAATAGACAGTTTCATTTTGTTCCAGCTACACGTTCCCGTACAGCTACCTTGTTACGACTTCATCCAAATTATCAATCTCTCAATGGATTTTATTAAAATCTTCAAGCGAAACTAATTCTTTGCAAGTGACGGGCGGTGTGTACAAGGTCAAGTTACATGTTCACCGCAACGTGCTGATTTGCGATTACTAGTGATTCCACCTTCATGTAGACGAGTTGCAGTCTACAATCCGAACTGGGAAAATTTTTGTTGATTACCTTAAAATCTCTTTTTTGTCACTTTTTGTGATTTTCATTGTAGCACATGAAGTAGCCCAATTCATTAGGGTCACATTGACTTGACTTTATTCTTACCTTCCTTCAACTTATCATTGACCGTACTTTTAAAGCATTTAAAGAAAACCTTTAATACGTTAAAATTTAAAAGTAAGAGTTGCGCCCGTTTCAGGACTTAACCAAACATCTCACGACACGAGCTGACGACAGTCGTGCAACACCTGTAAAAAAATGATTCAACTAAATACGTATATAATTTAGAATAATAATTTAACTATGTCAAGAATTGGTAAGGTTTTGCGCGGATTATCGCATTAAACCACATGCTCCACCACTAGTGTTAGACCCCCGTCAATTCCTTTGAGTTCCAATCTTGCGATCGTACTCTTCAGGCGGAGTGCTTATTGCGTTAGCTTGAAAATCTAAATAATATTTAAAAAATATTACAATTAAATTACAGCACTCAGAATTTACGGCGTGGACTACCGGGGTCTCTAATCCCGTTTGCTACCCACGCTTTCGTCCCTCAACGTCAGTTTATACCAAAAAGTTGCCTTCGCTGTTGGCATTCCTTTATATATCTGCGAATTTCACCTCTACCGTATAAAATTCTACTTTTCTGTATTAAACTCGTAGTAAAGTAGTATTAATTGCTGTGTTAAGATTAAGTCTTAAAATTTAACAAAAAACTTGCTTTACAGTCTACGGACTCTTTACGCCCAGTCATGCCGGATAACGCTTGCCCTTCCCGTATTACCGCGGCTGCTGGCACGAGTATTAGCCAGGACTAATTCAATTAAATAATGTCATTATCTTTTTTAATTAAAGGATCTTACAACTTAAATAAGCCGTCATCACCCAGTTAGTATTGCTGGATCAAACTTTCGTTCATTGTCCAATATTCCTCACTGCTGGCCAACGAATTAGCCTGGACCTTATTTCAGTTCCAGTGTGGTTGATCATCCTCTCAGACCAACTAAAGATCATGGGCTTGGTAAGCTTTTAAATTACCAACAACCTAATCTTAAGCAGATTTATCTTTTAGCGGATTAAACCTTTAAAATATATTCAGTATTTTACTACTCAGAGCAGCATTTGTCCTGAACTAAAAGGGAAAATTCTGCATTTACTCACCCGTACGCCACGAAAAAAATTTCCGTTCGACTTGCATGTGTTAAGCATACTACTAGCGTTCATCCTGAGCCAGGATCAAACTCATATTGTTACTAATTCTACGTATTTATATATGGTTGTACATACAATTAATTTGAATTAAAATCTAAAGAAACTAAAATGTTGTTTAGTTCAAAAATAGTAAAAAGTTTTTTAAATTTATTTTTTAGTACTTGTTAGCTGAAAATTTTGCAATTCTTACACACCAAGCCTATCTATGTAATAATCTATTACATTTTTAAGAAAATTTGTATCGAGGTTAATTTCTCACTTAGATGCTTTCAGTGATTATTTATTATAAATGTAGCTAATCGACTATGCTATTGGTATAACAATCGATTCACCAGGGATTTACCTTTATGGGTCCTCTCGTACTATACTCTACTCCTCTCAATTTTCTACTCTTGCAGTAGATAGGGACCAAACTGTTTCACACGTGTAAATTCCTCTGTTTTCACAAAGGCACGGACTATATCTTCATCCTACGAAAAAGAGAAATCATAGGAGCTGGCGTATTATATCTAAATATCAATTTAGGTATCCAAAAACTTTTAATGCGTTTAAAAGATTTTAAGTCTCTACGGGGAATCCAAATTTAAATAGAAAATCTTTTTACTTAAGGGGGTTATTTTCCCTTAACTCTTTTATAACCGACGCACCGGTTACGAAGTTTTCTGCTTTTATCGAATCGTTTTGTGCTGTTATCTTATCGGCAAGTGAGCAAACTGAGCAGAAGTCTTCCAATGTCATATTCTTCCTTTTATAATACTTGTCTATTAAAACGATCGCATCTTTAGCTTGACCTTTTTTAATCATAAGGTTGTTTTTTAACAAAAACAACAACTCCCGTACTTTGCCCATTTGACCTATAATTAAATTATCTACAGTCTTTTTCGGTGACTCTTCCGCGTAATTTAACTTACCGCAACCTAATTTTTTTTGCCATTTTTCCAAAAACCAACGTCTTGACGATTTTTGGGTTAAACTTATTTCTACGCGAATCGCATATTTAAATTTACGATCCTTTGCTTGTGCAATTTTTGCGTAAATGCTTCCATCGCCATCAATGAATCCTGCAAGATAATTAATTTCTTTTTCCGTTAACACCATTTTATTTGTGATTCGTTCTTTGTATTCTTCCCTCGGTATTGCCATCTTAGCCAGTTTGAAAGCTAAGGAAGGTTTCACCGATATTAGCCAGTGCTAGTCGCCTGTTACCAGACGCAAACGCAGTACTCTACGTTCTGAACTCAGATCATGTACCGCCTTCATTGACGAACAGTCAAACCCTTGGAACCGCCTACAGCTCCAGGATGCGATAATCCAACATCGAGGTGCCAAACCACCCCGTCGATAGGGTCTCTAGAGGGTGATTAGCCTGTTATCCCCGGCGTACCTTTTATTCGTTGAGCGGTAACCTTTTCCACACAGAATTACCGGATCACTATAACCGACTTTCGTCCTTGCTCGATTTGTCAATCTTACAATCAGGCAAACATATACTATTATGCTTTAAAGTTGTACTAGTTCAACTTAAGTTTACCTTTGCACGCCTCCGTTACTCTTTAGGAGGCGACCGCCCCAGTCAAACTACCCATTATACAATGTCTTAATCAATAAGTAATGAAAAGTTTCTAGAGTGGTATTTCAACGATGTTTATTTTACTTGCTAGCGCGAGTAACTACTAAAATAACAACTTCCCACTTATTCTACACAAAAAAAAATTCATTACAATGTATAACTATAGTAAAGGTGCACGGGGTCTTTCCGTCTAGCTGCAAGTAGTTCGCATCTTCACGAACAATTCAATTTCACTGAGCTTATGTTGGAGACAGTGGGACAGTCGTTACGCCATTCATGCAGGACACCAATTAAATGCCAAGGAATTTCGCTACCTTAGGACCGTCAGAGTTACAGCCGCCGTTTACTGGGAGTTAGGGTCAAAGCCAAAAGACTTTTTCCTTTAATCTTGCAGCACTGGGCAGGCGTCAGCCTCAATACATCTTCTTACGAATTAGCAGAGACCTGTGTTTTTGTTAAACAGTCGCTGTCCCCGATTTTGTGACAACCTTACAAAGTTGCCTTTGTAAAGTCACTCCTTATTCCGAAGTTACGGAGTCATTTTGCCGAGTTCCTTCAACATAATTCTCTCAAGCGCCTTAGTTTACTAAACTTGTTCACCTGTGTCGGTTTAGGGTACGGTTTTTATTTAAAGAAGCTATTTCTAGAAAGTACTATACAACCCTTATTTGAACCATAAAATAAGAATAATATTCGTACTTTGTCACTTCTGAAAATCAAAAAATTTATTTTTATCTCATTAAAACAAAACTTTCGTTTTTTTCTTAGAGACCGATTAATTTTAAATACCAAAACGGATTAGCCTTGTTTTGGAAACCTTGAACTTAAGGCGACAATGTTTTACACATTGTTTAACGTTACTCATACCAACATTTTCATTTCTGATATTTCCATTTTATATCACTATAAAACTTCTTAAACATACAGAACGTTCTGCTACCATTTTAAAAAAATCTATAATTTCGGCAAATAATTTTAGTTCCAAACATTTTCAATGCAAAAAAACTAAACCAATGAGCTGTTACGCTTTCTTTAAAGGATGGCTGCTTCTAAGCCTACCTTTCGGTTGTCAGCATTTTTTCACAATTTTTTCACTTAATTATTTTTAAGAGCCTTAATTAATAGTCTGGGCTGTTTCCCTTTTGACTATGAATCTTAGCACTCATAGTCTGTCTGTTTAAAGTCATTTTAATAACATTCGAAGTTTCAATAAACTCAGTAAAGCTTTACGCCCCCATTGTTTATCGAGAGCTCTACCTTTATAAAAGTCTTTTAAACGCTCTACTTAAATAGATTTCGCAGAAAACCAGCTATCTCTAAGTTTGATTGACCTTTCATCCCTAACCACAGATCATCCCAGTATTTTGCCACATACACGGGTTCGGTCCTCCGATAAGCGTTGCCGCCTATTCATCAACCTGTCCATGGTTAGATCACTTAGTTTCGGGTTTTATTTTAGAGACTAATAAGCAATTTAAAACTTAATTTCTTTACGCCTACATATTTTACTATTTAAGCTCGCCACTAAAATAAACTTGTTGGTCCATTATGCAAAAGGTACGTCATCACTTTAAAAAGCTTTGACAGATTGTTAGCATTAAGTTTCAAAATCTTTTCACTTTCGCGAAGTCTTTTTCACTTTTCCTTTACAGTACTTTTCACTATCAGTCATCAAAATTTTTAGACTTTGAGGGTGGGCCCTCAATATTCAAACAAAACATGACTTGTTTCGTTCTACTAAAATTAAAAATTTAAATTTTACTTTACAGGGCTATCCTTACTTAGGTTACCTTCTATGGCTATTTAAATATTAAATAAAATTTATCATTTAAGTCTTTCGTTGCATTCACTCGCCGCTACTAACAACTTCTCGGTTGATTTTACACTTTGGTTACTTAGATGATTCAGTTTACCAAGTTTTTGTTTAAAATATTTAAACACTTTTCTTATCAGTAAGAAATCGGTTTTCCGAATTTATGGAAAATTGCAGATCTCAGCATAACACATCTGCTCCTTGCAATCTTTCGTTATTAAACGTCCATATGAATTTTGATGCTTAAGTATCCGCTTAATGCCTTAATAACTTTTTTACTACTTCTTATAAAACTTATAGGAGGCGAATAACAGGATTTGAACCTGTGACTTTTAGAACCACAACCTAACACTCTAACCAACTGAGTTATATTCGCCATCATAATTAATTCTATGTTCACGTCTTCAAATATTCCCAACGGGATTTGAACCCGTATCGCTACTGTGAAAGAGTAGTGTCCTAACCAATTAGACGATGAGAACGGCTAATCTTAATAAATAGAATAGTTAAATCGTTTATTCAAATTTTTCACTAACGCGTCATTTCTTTCTTCTCCTATATAGGTCAAAAATTTTGGTAAACATTTTGAGTTAAAGGTTAAAACTCAAGCACGACTTCTACTGGCCTTTGTTTCTGGAATAATTAGGTATCTAAATGTGATTACTAATAACAGACATAAACTTCACTTTTTCTTTGCCATATTGACATAAGTTTTTACCTTAGAGAAAACATGCTTCGGGCTTTGAGTATTTCAGACTCATTCTTTCAATGTTCGTTTTAAGCCTTTCGCTCCTTAGTTTTCCTCTATATAGATCGAAAATTTTCGTAAGCGTTTTAGATTAAAGATCAAGACAATGTAAACAGGGCCTTACACTTGTGTGGACCACTATTTTTTAGGCATTCAAAGATTTAAATGCGCTCAATTGCAGCAAGCAAAAACTTCATCGTTTCTTATAAGTTTTTAGTCCTACGACTGGTGTATTTTGGATTTAAAACACCATAGATTCGTTTTTCTATGTCTGTCTGAAATTGTTGTTTTTCCCTACATAGATAAAAAATTTTCGTAAGCATTCTAAATTAAAGGTTAGAAAGGTGGAAAATCAACCTACAATTCACTCGGACTACCATTGTTACAGCAGTTAAGAATTTAAGTCCCCCTAATAACAACAAATAGAAACTTCACCCTCTTTTGCTATTTCTTATAAGTTTTTATCCTGCAACAAGCATATTTTCATTTAAGTTTTTCAAACTCATTCTTTTTCATATTTATTTATTACTCTCGCCTTTCCCCTCCCCTATATAGATCAAAAATTTTCGTAAGCATTTTAAATTAGAAATTAAAACAACCAAAAAGTAACTTTAAATCAATGTGGAACGTCTTTTTTTGCGTAATTAAACGTTTAAATTTACTCAAAAATAATGAAAAGCAAAAACTTCATTTTTTCTTATAAATCTTCATCCTACAACAAATATATCTTCAATTTAGGTTTTTAGTATCCTTTAAACTCATTTTTCTTATATTTATTTAAAATTATCGCTTTTCTCTTCCCCTTTTTAGATAGAGAATCTTTGTACTGGAAATTGGTGAATAATTTAACTAGGTTTTACGACGTTTTCAACGTTTTTAAAAATTTATTTAAAATTTCCGATACCTCTAATTTTCGTTTCACGATCTTTAGTAAAACTTTCTAACTTTTCAATGGCATAAATTAAATTAATATTGCTAGAAAAATGA
>Ga0307933_1000374_pt1 | contig 42199 bp, 34 predicted proteins | sample OrgLakmetageno88_FD_201811 | JGI IMG/M metagenome (GOLD analysis project Ga0307933, IMG submission 201811) | Saline water microbial communities from Organic Lake, Antarctica - #88 | ecosystem: Environmental > Aquatic > Non-marine Saline and Alkaline > Saline | place: Antarctica: Organic Lake... | reverse complement strand
TCACCGCGCACAGCAATCCCCTCGGCAGTTTCGGCTACACTTACGGCAATGCTTCCAGCCGCTTAGACGCCCGCAGCCTGCCCGGCAATTTAAACGAAGCCTACAGCTTCGAGACCCCCGCCGCCGGAGGCCGCCTCAGCGCCGTCACCCGCCGCATCGGCGCAGGCAGTCCCTTCGTCGCCTACAACTACATCTATCAAAGTGACGACCGCCTAGCATCCACCACTGAAACCCGCCCCAGCCAAGCCACCCTCGAAACCACCTACCGCTACGATTCGCAAGAACGCCTCACCCACGCCCTCAGCAGCGAAGACGGCGTCGACGCCGACCGTTTTGAATACCTCTACGATTCGTCCGGTAACCGCGTCACCGCACTAAGCCCCGAGCGCACCGCGCACTGGAGCGCCGATCCCGATAATCGCCCGCTAGCGCAAGCCGCCGTCGGCCCCCGCCGCGTGGTCGGCACCGTCAGCAAGCCCTCGCACGTCAAAATCAACGGAGCCTACGTGCCCGTCGACGCCGACCTGCGCTTCGAGGGAATCGTCGATACCCTCATGACTCGCAACGTTCAGATCGAAGCCACAGACATCACGGGCAATATCACCACTCAAGATTACTGGTTTGAGGAACCGCAAAACACTGGCGGCATCGTTTACCAGTCAGATGCCCGAGGGAACCTCACCGAAGTCCTCACCACCGAGGATACCACCACGTATGAATGGGACGCGCTAGATCGCCTAATCGCAGCCGAGCTCGTCAGCAACGACGGCACCAGCGGCCTGCGCAAGAGCTACCACTTCGACCCCGCCAGCCGCCTTTCAAGGATCGAAACAGAAACGTGGGACGGCACCGCGTGGCAAAGCGTCAATACTGAGAACTACGTTTTCGCAGGCATCGACCGTATCCAAAAACGCGCAGCCAACGGCATCACCGTAATACGCAATTATTACGCCGACGGCTTCACCGAAGGCAGCGCCAGTTATCTCTACGGTCGTGATCGCCTAGGCTCAATTGTCGAGCTAATCGATGCCGCTACTGGCACCGTCGTCTCCCGCCGCGACTACAGCCCCTTCGGCATTGTCCGCAATGAATCCGGCAGCGTCCAGGCCGACTTCGCCTACACCGGTCATTTCTACGATACGGACTTAGCACTCCATCACAGCCCAACCCGCGTCTACGACGCCAGCCTCGGCCGCTGGCTCTCGGCTGACATCTATCCCGACGCCGAGTTGCTACCCGAGGGCACGAATCTATATGCCTATGTCGGCAACGACCCGATCAACTTCACCGATCCACTAGGTCTCTGCCGCTCGTCCAATAATAAGAGTAAAGCCAATCGCCCGCCCCCCAAGCAAAGCGGCAACAGCGGCAACAGCGGCTCCGGCGGCGGTGATCCTCCTAAGCGGACGGCTTCCTCGGCAAGTCCGCAAGATGGTGGGGGAGGCGCGGGCAACACAAGTGATGGGCTTGGAAAACTGCTAAATAACAGCAAATTTGATAAATTACTTAGAAAGAAAGGTGGAGCTCCACAGTTTCAAAATAAGGGGAAAGCTTCCGACGCCTTTAAACAATTGCGTCAGGATTTTGGAGTTAGTCAGGGCAGCGTTATCAGCCGCAGTAGGGGAGTCCAATCTTTCAGATCAGGAAATAGAAACTTCACGGTTAGACCTAGCTCAAGTGGCTCAGCCACTATAAATGTAAATACTGTAGGTAACCCTCAACAAATAATTATACGTTTCAACGGGCTATGAATATCAAACCTTGGTCAACAATATTAGATGGAGTGAACGAGTTATACTTCTCGGAGCTACATGACACTGGTAAAGTCCGATTTGTGATTAAAGACAAAGATGGCACCTTTTACGAAGTTCTAATTCCAAGCTCTGCAGGGCCTTATTTAATCTCTGACGAAGAATATTTGGATCGCTATACATTTCACACGTCATCTAGTTCAAGCAGAACTTTTGAAATAGAAAATTCTGACTTGTTAGCATGTATAGTCAATGGAACCCACCTCTCTGATAACAATTTGAGGCACTTTGTCGTAACAACTTACGATGCTTGCCTAGAAGTTTTTTGTGATAATGAACCTCAGGTCAGAAAATTAAATGCAAAAGAAATCACAGCCTAAAACAGGTAGTTTACAGTCTCGGGTTGACAGTCTAGCGAAACGGAAAGTGTTTCTGCGATACAGACTAAATACTCGGGTTTAATGCCGACGCTTCGACGCTCCCAGTTTGCGTATGTTTTAACCGGAATACCCAGCAAATCGGCAACTTGCTGCTGCGGTAAACCTTTGTCTTTTCTAGCTTCATGGAGCCGATTTCCAAAAGAAGTTCGTCGGGATTTTGCAGGGCGACCGATATTCATAGCTCACATTGTAACCCCCGTTTTTCAAAAAAACCTATTTTAAGAGAAACGTGGAGCTAAAATCGCGATAATATGAGTTATTTAACGAGCATGTCGGGGTTGAATGAGAATAAGTTCGCCCTCGCGGGGTAGTAAAGCTTGGCTACACACCGACCTGTGCAGCCTGATTAAGATGACAATTTTTAACAAGACGTTGATTCTATTTTTATGTATGATGGCCACCGTTTGCATGGCGGACGCCCTCGACCGCATCACCGCGCACAGCAATCCCCTCGGCAGTTTCGGCTACACTTACGGCAATGCTTCCAGCCGCTTAGACGCCCGCAGCCTGCCCGGCAATTTAAACGAAGCCTACAGCTTCGAGACCCCCGCCGCCGGTGGTCGCCTCAGCGCCACCACCCGCCGCATCGGCGCAGGCAGTCCCTTCGTCGCCTACAACTACATCTATCAAAGCGACGACCGGCTGGCATCGACCACTGAGACCCGCCCCAGCCAAGCCGTCTTAGAAACCACTTACCGCTACGACTCGCAAGAACGCCTCACTCACGCCCTCAGCACTGAAGACGGCACCGCCGCCGACCGTTTCGAATACCTTTATGATTTATCCGGTAACCGCGTCACCGCGCTCAGCCCCGAGCGCACCGCGCATTGGAACGCCGACCCCGACAATCGCCCGCTAGCGCAAGCCGCCGTCGGCTCCCGCCGCGTGGTCGGCACTGTCAGTAAACCCTCGCACGTCAAAATCAACGGAGCCTACGTGCCGGTTGATGACAACCTGCGCTTCGAAGGCATTGTCGATACCTTGGCCACGCGCAACGTCCAGATCGAAGCGACCGATATTACAGGCAATATCACCACCCAAGATTACTGGTTTGAGGAACCGCAAAACACTGGCGGCATCGTTTACCAGTCAGATGCCCGAGGGAACCTCACCGAAGTCCTCACCACCGAGGATACCACCACGTATCAATGGGACGCCCTCGACCGTCTAACCGTAGCCGAGCGCATCAGCAACGACGGCACCAGCGGCCTGCGCAAGAGCTACCACTTCGACCCCGTCAGCCGTCTTTCAAGAATCGAGACTGAAACATGGGACGGCACAATGTGGGTTTCTCAAGCGGTCGAAAACTACGTTTTCGCCGGCATCGAACGTATTCAAAAACGCACCGCCAACGGCACCACCGTATTACGCAATTATTACGCCGATGGCTTCACCGAAGGCAGCGCCAGTTATCTCTACGGGCGCGACCGCCTAGGCTCTATCGTGGAGCTTATCGAAGTCGCAACCGGCACCGTGGTCTCACGCCGCGACTACAGCCCGTTCGGAATCATTCGTAACGAATCCGGCAGCGTCCAAGCCGACTTCGCCTACACAGGTCATTTCTACGATACGAACTTAGCACTCCATCACAGCCCAACCCGCGTCTACGACGCCAGCCTGGGCCGCTGGCTCTCGGCTGACATCTATCCCGACGCCGAGTTGCTACCCGAGGGCACGAATCTATATGCCTATGTCGGCAACGACCCGATCAACTTCACCGACCCGCTAGGTCTCTGCCGCTCATCGAATAACCGCAGCCAAGCAAATCGCCCTCCACCCAAGCAAAGCGGCAGCAACGGCTCCGGCGGCGGTAGTCCGCCGAAGAAAACGGCTTCCTCGGCGAGTCCGCAGGATGGTGGAGGAAGTTTTGGCAGTCGTAATCCCAACTTTCAGAAAGGTTTCTCTAGCCACAGAGAACTTGTAAAGTATCTCGGTCCCGCTGGAAAAGGCCGGGCGTGGCATCATATCGTTGAAAAAAGTCCAGCCAATATCGCTAAATTCGGCGCTAAGAAAATACATAACGTCAATAATATAGTTAACGTTCCCCATGGGGCTGGAACCTTGCACAGCCGAATTAGTGGTTTTTTCAGCTCACGCGCACCCGGCGGTGGACGTATTCGAGATTGGATAAGCAAGAAAAATTTCGCGGATCAGTATCAATATGGCGTTAGAACACTAGAACGATTTTTCAAAGCCAATCCATGATGAAACCTTTAGATCAAATTATAGAATCCTACATCAGCTTTGCGACTGGCTATGCAGAATCTGTGACTGCTGGAAATTCAAAAGAGGGTGACCGCTTTTTTGATAAGATAGAAGGCGCCTTCGTTGCAATTAAATGCTATGATAGCAATGGCCTTTCCAGACTAGCAACTTTGATGCAACATGAAGATCAAGGAGTCCGCCTATGGTCATCCGCGCATTTGTTAAACTATCCAGAATATCAATCAGAAAAAGTAATTATAGATATAATAAATTCGGAGACTATTTTAGGTTTGACCGCAGAAATTACCTACGAGATGTGGAAAAGTGGATCGCTGGAATATTAGATCTATGAGGGTTCAAAGTAGAGGGGCTAGATTTAAAATATAGCCAGAAATTGTTCGCCGTAGTCAATTACGGATGCCTATCTGCTTGCTTTGATATTTAGGTAAAAAGTTGAATGATACTTATCGGCCAGATACTGATTTTTATTTTTAGTGCGTTAGCTTCGGTTTACGCTGCGCCTACGCGCGATCGCTCAGAGTCTACAACGGAAACCAGACCCGCCCAGTCCGTTTTAGAAACCACCTACCGCTACGACTCGCAAGAACGCCTGATCCACGCAATCAGTAGCGAAGACGGCGTCGACGCCGACCGTTTCGAATACCTTTATGATTTATCGGGTAACCGTGTCACCGCGCTCAGCCCCGAGCGCACCGCCCATTGGAGCGCAGATGCCGACAATCGCCCGCTAGCCCAAGCCGCCGTCGGCCCCCGCCGCGTGGTCGGCACCCTCAGTAAGCCCTCGCACGTCAAAATCAACGGAGCCTACGTCCCCGTCGATGCCGACCTGCGCTTTGAGGGCTTCGTCGATACTTTGACCACCCGCAATGTTCAGATCGAAGCGACAGATGTGACTGGCAATATTACCACTCAAGATTATTGGTTTGAGGAGCCGCAAAACACGGGCGGTATCGTCTATCAATCAGATGCTCGCGGTAACTTAAGCGAAGTCCTCACCACCGAGAATACCACCACGTATCAATGGGACGCGCTAGATCGCCTAATCGCAGCCGAGCGCCTCAGTAACGACGGCACCAGCGGCCTACGAAAAAACTACCACTTCGACCCCGCCAGTCGCCTCTCAAGAATCCAGACCGAAACATGGGACGGCTCGACATGGCAATCCGCTAGCGTCGAAAACTACGTTTTCGCCGGCATCGAGCGCATCCAAAAGCGCACCGCCGACGGCACCACCGTTCTGCGCAATTATTACGCCGACGGCTTCACTGAAGACAGCGCCAGCTACCTCTACGGTCGCGACCGCCTAGGCTCCATTGTCGAGTTAATCGACGTCGCTACTGGTAACGTGGTCTCACGCCGCGACTTTAGCCCCTTCGGGATTATTCGCAATGAAACCGGCACCGTGCAAGCCGACTTCGCTTATACCGGTCACTTCTACGATCCCGATCTCGGACTTCACCACAGCCCAACGCGCGTCTACGACGCTGGCCTAGGCCGCTGGCTCTCAGCCGACATCTTTCCCGACGCCGAGCTGCTCCCCGAAGGCACGAATCTTTACGCGTACGTCGGCAACGACCCGATCAACTTCACAGATCCGCTAGGTCTCTGTCGTTCGTCGAATAGTCGAAATCAAGCCAATCGCCCCCCGCCAAAGCAAAGCGGCAACAGCGGGTCAGGTGGTGGTGATCCGCCGAAGAAAACGGCATCTTCGGCTAGTCCGCAAGATGGTGGAGGTGGGATGAGCGCGAAAGAAGCTGCAAAGAATCAATTCAGAAAAGAAAGTGCAGGACTTGAGAAAAGGATAATACGTAAAGGTAGAGATGGTACCGGCAAGATAGTTGGAGTCGGAACAGGAAGAGGTGGGCCAACTTACCGTCCCAAATCAGATGGTAGCTATAGCGTTGGAAGAAAAGGAAATATTCAGCATTTCAGACCAAAACCGGGCGGAGGATACACAGTAAACCAACGATGAAAAAATTGAGAGCGGCATTAGAGATCGTAGAAAAATTTGAGAACGACCGGTTGGTTGAGCTTGTATTCAGCGATTACGTTTCAATTAAATATACCGACTTAGAGATGGTGGACGAGTCCGTCTACGGATCGAATAACTTTTGTATGGCTAAAAAAGTTAATAAAAATGGCGTTTGCTGTAATGTATTTGCTGAATTCGATATAAACGAAATAATTAAAGTAATTGATGTTAAAAACAACGTGATTTTGTATGATAGAAAGTGAATTCACGCTTCATTCGACAAAATATGCCTAGGAAGTATCGACCCAATCCGAAACTGATTCTCTAAAAAAAGTATGAGTAGAAAGGGTGCAGCTACGTTTCGAAAGCTGAGAAGAACTATCCATGATTGCACGGGTTGGTTGGGACTCTTGGCTCCGCTTTGCGTCTCTTTTTTTCTTCCCTTCCCTTGCCAAGCCACCCTCGAAACCACCTACCGCTACGATTCGCAAGAACGCCTCACTCACGCCCTCAGCAGCGAAGACGGCGTCGACGCCGACCGCTTTGAATACCTCTACGATTTATCGGGTAACCGCGTCACGGCTCTCAGCCCCGAGCGCACCGCGCATTGGAACGCAGACGCCGACAATCGCCCGCTAGCCCAAGCCGCCGTCGGCCCCCGCCGCGTGGTCGGCACCGTCAGCAAGCCCTCGCACGTTAAAATCAACGGAGCCTACGTGCCGGTTGATGACAACCTGCGCTTCGAAGGCATTGTCGATACCTTGGCCACGCGCAACGTCCAGATCGAAGCGACCGATATTACAGGCAATATCACCACCCAAGATTACTGGTTTGAAGAGCCGCAAAACACCGGCGGCATCGTCTACCAATCAGACGCTCGCGGTAATCTCACCGAAGTCCTGACAACTGAGGATACCACTACTTACCAGTTGGATGCCCTCGACCGTCTAATCGGAGCCGAACGCGTCAGTAACGACGGCACCAGCGGCCCACGAAAAAGCTACCACTTCGACCCCGCCAGTCGTCTTTCAAGAATCGAAACAGAGTCGTGGGACGGCTCGACGTGGCAAAGCGTCAACACGGAAACCTATGTCTTCGCAGGCATCGAGCGCATCCAAAAACGCGCAGCCAATGGCATCACCGTAATACGCAATTATTATGCCGACGGTTTCACGGAGGGCAGCGCCAGTTATCTTTACGGACGTGATCGCCTAGGCTCCATCGTCGAACTAACCGACGCCGCTACTGGCACCGTCGTCTCCCGCCGCGACTACAGCCCCTTCGGCATTGTCCGCAATGAATCCGGCAGCGTCCAAGCCGACTTCGCCTACACAGGCCACTTTTACGATGCCGAGTTAGCCCTTCACCATAGCCCAACCCGCGTCTATGACGCCGGTCTCGGTCGCTGGCTCTCGGCTGACATCTATCCCGACGCCGAGTTGCTACCCGAGGGCACGAATTTATATGCCTATGTCGGCAACGACCCGATCAACTTCACCGACCCGCTGGGTCTCTGCCGCTCATCCAATAACCGCAGCCAAGCCAACCTCCCGCCCCCCAGACAAAGCGGCAGCAACGGCTCCGGCGGCGGCGATCCGCCTAAGAGGACTGCTTCGTCAGCGAGTCCGCAAGATGGAGGGGGTGGAAAGAATCTAGGCAATGATGGTCTTTCTGGGAGGGGGCTCAAGCCTGCGCGTGGCTCTCGCAACCGCCCTGACGGCGTCCCTAGCGACTGGAGAATACGTCCCACACGCAGTCAGGGAGGAACTGAATACTACAATCCAAGAAATCCCAACGAGAGTGTTCGAGTAATGCAGGGGAATCCGAAGAGCCCATACTTAAATTCACAAAAACCATATGTAAGGCAGTGTGATAGTTCGGGTAGCTTTCTTGACCGTACTGGAGCGAGGGGCGCGAGTCGGAGCCCAGATACTCATATACCACTCCGTGATTTCAAGTTCACTCCATAGGAAAAAAATGATTGAACATACTCCACTTTTAGATGGGTTAAAAGAGCTCGCAAGCCGCGACCTTCAAATCCAATTATGGCTTGAAAGTAAAGATAGTCAGATGTCTTCATTTACTGAAGCAATTTGCCAAGTATTTGACGATTCTGGTTTAACTAGAGCTGTTGATGCGAATCATTTGAAAAAATATTTCTCGAAGGAAATATGTTCGAGCATTAATGACTTAGATCGGCGTATTAGCCGCATACCAGAATTCGCTGATCCTTACGAAATCATAGACCATCCAGAGATGAATCAGATTCGTTTAGTGGCAGATCAATTGTTAAAACTTCTTGAAGGTAAAAAATGAACCCGCACCCCAACCACTAGCATGTGTACAAGTCATGCCAATTATAAGGAAAACACAGACGCCAGCTGCTCGTGGACGAAGCCTTCGTTGAACCGCTCATTTTTTGCCATGCCGTGTTTCATCCCGATTGACCGATGCAGATCTCCAAGATTCAATTCGAAGTCCACATTCCGAAGACGGTATGGATGCAACTGACACCGCTATGTTTTACAAAATAAGCAGAGTTATTCGGGTTTGGCCAGCTTGGTTGTGGCTTTTGACTCTGCTTTGCGCGGCACTCGGCAGCGCTTCTAGTCGCCTCTACGATTCGTCCGGTAACAGCGTCACCGCACTAAGCCCCCAGCGCACCGCGCACCGCGCACTGGAGCGCCGACCCCGATAATCGCCCACTAGCGCAAGCCGCCGTCGGTCCCCGCCGCGTCGTCGGCACCGTCAGTAAGCCCTCGCACGTCAAAATCAACGGAGCCTATGTGCCCGTCGATGTCGACCTGCGCTTTGAGGGCTTCGTCGATACTTTGGTCACCCGCAATGTTCAAATCGAAGCGACAGATGTTACAGGCAATATCACCACCCAAGACTACTGGTTTGAGGAGCCGCAAAACACCGGCGGTATCGTTTACCAGTCAGATGCCCGAGGGAACCTCACCGAAGTCCTGACCACCGAGGATACCACCACGTATCAATGGGACGCCCTAGACCGTCTAACCGTAGCCGAGCGCATCAGCAACGACGGCACCAGCGGCCTGCGCAAGAGCTACCACTTCGACCCCGTCAGCCGTCTTTCAAGAATCGAAACCGAGTCGTGGGACGGCACCGCGTGGCAAAGCGTCAATACTGAGAATTACGTTTTCGCCGGCATCGAGCGCATCCAAAAACGCGCAGCCAATGGCACCACAGTCGTACGCAATTATTATGCCGACGGTTTCACCGAAGGCAGCGCCAGTTATCTTTACGGACGTGATCGCCTAGGCTCAATTGTCGAGCTAATCGATGCCGCTACTGGCACCGTCGTCTCCCGCCGCGACTACAGCCCCTTCGGCATTGTCCGCAATGAAACCGGCACTGTCCAAGCCGACTTCGCCTATACAGGTCACTTTTACGATACGGATTTAGCACTCCATCACAGCCCGACCCGCGTTTACGACGCTGGCCTAGGCCGCTGGCTCTCAGCCGATATTTTTCCCGATGCCGAACTGCTTCCCGAGGGCACCAATTTATATGCCTACGTTGGCAACGACCCGATTAACCTCACCGACCCGCTGGGTTTCTGCCGCTCATCGAATAGTCGCAACCATGCCAATCGGCCGCCACCCAAGCAAAGCGGCAACAGCGGGTCAGGTGGTGGTGACCCACCTAAGAGAACAGCGTCTTCGGCGAGTCCGCAGGGAGGTGGTGGCTCTGAACTTGCACGTGGCATTTGATTTTTGGCTGCGTTCAGGCAATCATACAAGCTATGAGATACATTTATCTAATTTCGCTACTCCTTGCATCCGCTTTATTGGCGCAGGGTTCAGAGCGCATTCTAATCGTGGTCACCAATCATGCAGAGCTCGGGGAGACTGGTTCGACCACAGGCTATTTCCTCTCGGAAGTTGCGCACCCGTGGCATGTCTTTACCCGCGAAGGCTACGCGGTGGACTTTGCAAGTCCTCTCGGAGGCTATGCGCCGATGGATCCCAAGAGTTTTGATTTGAGTGATCCAATCAACAAAGAGTTTTGGCACACACTGGCTGCCGTCGAGGCGCTTGTTTCCACCAAAGACCTGTCGCAAATTGATAGTCGCGACTACGCCGCCATCTTCTTTGCCGGAGGGCATGGCACAATGTGGGATTTTCCGGGATCGGCTGCTGTGATTGCTCGAATCACCGAGACCTACCAAAACGGCGGCGTGGTCGGCGCTGTTTGCCACGGCCCCGCAGCCTTGGTGGGCGTTGTTATCGATGGCCAGCCCCTAGTCGCAGGCAAGCGTGTGGCTGCGTTTACCAACGATGAGGAAAGTGCGGTCAAACTTACGGAGGTCATGCCCTTTTTACTCGAGTCCAAGTTGAAAGAGCTGGGGGCTGAATTCGTGCCCGCTCCAAACTTTCAGACCAACGTGGTCGTGGACGGACGATTAGTGACCGGACAAAACCCGGCATCCGCCGAGAAGGCCGCTGAAGCCATCGTGCAATTACTGAAATAGAACTTGTGATTGGCATTCTTGGGATCCGCCAGTCTCCGCATTGGCTGCCTCGGAGCGAGCAGTTACAGCTTCCGCACGGCCTGCTCAATATGCGCCACTATTTTGTCGAGCGTGGCTCCTTGCAGCTCACCGTCTGCCGCTTCTAGCACTCCGGCCAAGGTGTTGATCTTACCTTGCAGGAATTCTCGCTTCTCGACCAAGGTGTCGCTGTTTTCCGTTTCCCAATACTCGCCTTCATCGTCGACGATGATGCCCATCGGTGGTTTATTGTAAATTGTTCTCCATTACTTTTTGCATAGTTCAAGGTGTATAGTTAGGCGGCGTTTTTGGCAACTATTCTTTGCGGCTTGCCTTGCGGGAGGCTTGATCGACTAGCTTAAAGAGGCGATCGGTGGAGTCTCTTTGGGCGTCTGATAGGTGTCCTTTGATTTTTACGAGTTTAAAACCTCTGTCGTCGGCCATTTCAAAGAAGGCTTGGTAAAGCGCCGCACTGCGTAGCGGCTTACCTCTTTTCGAGTGGTAGTTTTGCTTTTCAAAGCCTGCGCGCCGGCTTGCTAGGCTCAGGATGTTCTGGCAGTCCGTATAGACTGTGAGGGGCTGACAAGCTTTGGGAATTTCAGTAAGTGCCCAGAGTAAGGTCTGCAACTCCATCTTAGTCGACGAAGTCTCCGTGAATTTTTTAACTTTGATCCGGTCTTTCAGCTCACTGTATGTTTTGGTATCGTCGGAAGCGACCCAAAGCGCCGCACCGTATCCGCTCTTTGTCTGTGTGTTGACGCTGCCGTCAGTGAATAGAAGCCACTCAGTCATCGGGCGATTAGATCGATGCGTTCTAGCAACGCAATTTACCCCTCCAGTGGCAGGTCGATCACTTGCCACGGTAGGCCGCGTTGGTTAAGCGCTTCCATGAACGGATCGGGGTCGCGTTGCTCCATGTTCCAGACGCCGGGCTCTTTCCACTGACCTTTCAGGATCATCTGCGCGCCGATCATGGCGGGCACACCAGTGGTGTAGCTGATCGCTTGGCTGGATACCTCCGCGTAGCACTCTTCGTGGTCGCAGGTATTGTAGATGAAGATGCGCTTTTTCTGGCCATCTTTGGTGCCCACGATGTCGCAGCCGATGCAGGTCTTACCCTTAGTGCGCGGCCCGAGGCTGGCGGGGTCGGGCAGCACGGCCTTGAGGAATTCAATCGGCTGAACTTGTTGCCCGCGAAACTCAATCGGCTTGATCGAGGTCATACCGACGTTTTCCAATACTTTGAGGTGCGTTAAATATTTTTGCGAGAACGTCATCCAGAAACGAATGCGCTTTAAGCCCTTGATGTTCTTACACAGCGACTCCATCTCCTCGTGGTAGAGCAGGTAGGCATCTTGCTCGCCCACCACCGGAAAATCATAGACCTGATGCACGCTCATCGGCTCGACTTCTTTCCACTCGCCCGCTTCCCAGTAGCGTCCCTTGGCGGTGATCTCGCGGATGTTGATCTCGGGGTTGAAGTTGGTGGCGAAGTGGTAGCCGTGGTTGCCCGCATTGGCGTCGAGGATGTCGATTGTTTCGATTTCGTCGAAAAGGTGCTTCTGGGCGTAGGCGCAAAACACATTGGTCACGCCCGGGTCGAAGCCCGAGCCGAGTAGGGCAGTCAGCCCCGCTTCTTTGAAACGGTCTTGGTAAGCCCACTGCCATTTGTATTCAAACTTTGCCTCTTCCGGTGGCTCGTAGTTGGCCGTGTCCATGTAGTGCACGCCGGCGGCGAGGCAGGCATCCATCAGCGCCAGGTCTTGGTAGGGCAGCGCCACGTTGATCAGCAGCTCGGGGGCTTCCGCTTTTAAAAAGGCAGTCGTCTCGGCCACGTTGTCGGCATCCAGCGCGGTGGTGCGGATGGTAATGCCCGTCTTAGCCAGCACATCGGCGGCGATGCGCTCGCACTTGGAAACGGTGCGGGAAGCCAGCACGATTTCTGAAAATATCTCAGGGAGCTGCGCGCATTTGTGTGCGACTACATTTCCCACACCCCCGGCGCCGATGATGATTACTTTAGACATGCCTTAGCATAAGTCGCAGCCAGCCGCGTTCTTCAAGTTTATTCCGGAGATTTGCTTTCTTGGGAATAGCCGCTAGGCTGATGTCTCTCAGTATTATGAAAATACAATCAAACCTCCGCAGTTACGGCTCTGTGGTTCTTGTAATCTTATTGGCCGGTGCACTTTTTACTTTTGCTATGCCTGATAAACCGACTCCCCAAAATACGACCGATACGACCGATACGACCGATACGACCGGTACAACCGATGTCGATGTAAACGAATGTGCCTCCGCCTGTGGCTTGCCCTCACATGTGGATCTGAGTGGCGACACCTTTCCGGTGCAACGCACCGATGCCGAATGGAAAGAGCGGCTCACGGATATTCAATATCATGTGGCTCGCAAGCACGGCACTGAGCGGGCGTTTGCTAATCCATATAACGACAATAAAAAGATGGGCCTCTACAGCTGTATCGGCTGCGACACGCCGCTTTTTAGTAGCACGGATAAGTTTGACTCGGGCACTGGCTGGCCGAGCTTTATCCAGCCACTGGATGAGCGCACGCTGGGCGAGACGCGCGATACCAGCTTCGGCATGGTGCGGGTGGAAGTGCACTGCAATGTCTGCGGCTCGCACCAAGGGCACGTCTTTCCCGATGGCCCGAAGCCGACGGGGTTGCGCTACTGCATCAACTCCGCCTCAATGAGCTTTGAGGAAGCTGAATCGCCCGAAGCAGTGAAAGCACTCGTTAAAAAGTGGTATCACGCAGAGTAGCCAAATTAGTAAACGTCGCGCAGGTAGCGTTTGTCAGTCTTGAGCTTTTTCACAAAAGCGGCGGCGTCTTCTTTATTCAGACCGCCTTCTTTTTCGATGATGTCGTGCAGTGCTACATCTACATCGGTCGCCATGCGGCTGGCGTCGCCGCAGACGTAGAAGCTCGCTCCTTGTTCTAGCCACGCATACAGCTCTTGGCTGTGCTCACGCATGCGGTCTTGCACGTAGATCTTTTTCTTCTGATCGCGCGAGAAGGCCACATCGAGCTTGGTCAAAATACCGTCGCTTAGGTAGTCTTGCCACTCGGTTTGGTAGAGGAAATCGGTCAGATAGTGCTGGTCACCGAAAAAGAGCCAGTTTTTGCCCTTAGCGCCGATCTCTTTGCGCTCTTCGACGAAGGCGCGGAAGGGAGCGATGCCGGTGCCAGGCCCGACCATGATCATCGGGGCATCGTTGTCGGCAGGGATTTTGAAATGCTTGTTGGCAGTCACAAAGACCTCAGCTTGGTCGCCGGCGGCGATGCGTTCGGCCAGATAGGTGGAGCAGACGCCCTTGCGGTTGCGGCCATGCGCATCGTAGCGGACGACGCCGACAGTCAGGTGCACCTCGCCGGGGTGCGCCTTGGGGCTGGAAGCGATCGAGTAAAGGCGCGGCGGCAGCTTGCGCATGATGCCGACGAGGGCATCTGCGGTGATTTCTGCGGCAGGAAAGTCGTTGAGCACATCGATGATCTCGCGCCCGTACAGGTAGCTTTGCAGATCGGCCTTGTTGGCGGGCTCAAGCATCGCTTCTAGTTTTGCATCCTTGGCGATCTCGTTATAGCGCTTGAGCACGGGTAGCGAAATCGCAGTCACGTCCAGCTGGCTGGTGAGTGCCTTGCGCAGCGTGAAGTCTTGCTCCTTGATCAGCACGGGAGCATCGCCGTCGAGCCGAGTGGTTTCGATGATCGCCTCGACCACGTCTTCCGCATTGTGCGGGACTACGGCCAGCGAGTCGCCCGCCTCATAGGCCAGGCCAGAGCCTGCGAGGTCGAACTCTAAGTGGATGGTCTCCTTGGCGGAGCCTTCGCCGTTGAGCATTGTGCGCTCCAGTAACTCGGAGAGATAGGGGTTTTTGCGCGAGTATTTAATCGGTTCGACCACAGCGACGGGAGCGACGGGAGCGGCAGCAGCGGCAGTCATCGTCGCAGGTGCGGCGGCAGCAGACTCATCTAGAGCTTTCAGCGCGGCTAGCGCGCCGATGTGCCATTTGGCAAAATCATCGTCAAAATCGACGTCACTATCCACGCGGTCATACACGCGGCGCGCGCCCAGCGTCTCTAGGCGCGAATCAAAGTCTTTACCCATTTTGCAAAATTCCTCGTAGCTGGTATCGCCCAAGCCCATTACGGAGAAGCGGGTGCCCTCCAGTTTGAGTACTTTGTCGCTCATGAAGGCTTCGTAAAAGTCGATGGCCGTCTCGGGTGGATCACCTTCGCCCCATGTGCTCACGATGACCATTAGGTTCTGAATGTCCTTTAACTTGGCCGGCGTGATGTCGGCCATATTGACGGCCTTGGCCTTGAAGCCGGAGCCTTTTGCTGCTTTGACGGTGAGATCGGCCAAGCTCTCCGAATTCCCCGATTCGGTGCCGTAGAGCACCGTCAACTCTGGTGCCACTGCCGCAGGCACGGGCACGGGCACTGCGCCGGTGCCAGCGCCAGCAGACGCTTTGGAGCCTGCGCGCAAACCGCCAATGAATCCTTCGATCCAGATAAGCTGGTCAGCGTGGAGGCCTTTGAGGAGACTACTCAGCGAAGCCGCTTGCTCGGGAGCAAGGGGCGCTGACTGCGGGACGATTGGATCGGTGTGGCTCATGTTTCTAATTGTGAAAACCATCCAAGAAAGCACAGATCGCCCGAAACGCTAGCCTATTTCTATATTTTCCAGTTTTATCTTAGGTTTTTGAGTGACAAACCTAAGATAAGGGCACACTTTTCGTGCATAATTCTTTTCTGCGGACTGCTTTCTGCGTTTGCATCGCGGAAAAGATGGCACTTATTAAGTTAAATATTATGATTTCCGATAGCCAATCTGCTCCACAACTTCACAAAAACGAAGGCATCAAGACTCGCAGCAATTACCTGCGCGGCACCATACTTGATGGTTTAGCCGACACTTCGAGCGGTTCCATCGCTGCCGATGACCAACAGTTATTCAAGTTTCACGGCCTCTACCAGCAGGACGACCGCGACGTGCGCGCTGGCCGCCGCAAGCACAAGCTGGACAAAGCCTACTCCTTTCTGGCGCGCATTTGCCTGCCCGGCGGCGTCTGCACGCCCGAACAATGGATAGTAATGGATGAGCTGGCCAACTACTGCGCTTTTAACTCGCTAAAGTTGACCACCCGCCAAGCCTTCCAGCTGCACGGCATTTTAAAGGGCAACATTAAGGAAGTGATCAGCAACTGTAACGATGTCGCTATGACCACGCTCGCTGCCTGCGGCGATGTGAACCGCAACGTAATGTGCAATCCGAACCCCTTCGCCTCCGAAGTGCACGCCGCCGTGCAAAAGGTGACCGAAGAGATCGACGCGTATCTCAAGCCGCAGACGCCCGCCTTTTCCGAGATGTGGCTCGATGGCAAGCCGATGAAGCTCACCGTGCCGCAAGCCGCCGAGCGCTCGCTCGACTGCAAGGGCGACGAGGTGGAGCCGCTCTACGGCCCCACCTACTTGCCGCGTAAGTTCAAAATCGCCGTCGCGATTCCGCCCTATAATGATGTCGATGTTTTCGCGCACTGCCTCGGCTTCATCGCGATCGTGGAAGAGGGCAAGCTGATCGGCTTCAACGTCTCCGTCGGTGGCGGCATGGGCATGACGCATGGTAACGAAAAAACTTTCCCACGCCTCGCCGATGTCATCGCTTTTTGCACGCCCGATCAGGCTGTCGCCGTCGCCGAAAAGATTGTCACCATTCAGCGCGATCACGGTAACCGCGAGGAGCGCTCCAATGCTCGGTTTAAATACACCGTCGAGCGCCTCGGCAAGGACTGGATCCGCACCGAGCTAGAGAGCCGCCTCGGCTATGCGCTCGAAAATGCGCGCGATTATAAATTCGTCAGCAACTGCGACCGCTACGGCTGGGTCGAAGGCACCAACGGCAAGTGGAACCTCGGTCTCTTCATCGAGGGCGGGCGCATCATCGATACCGAAGCGGTCACCCTCAAGACGGGTATGCTCGAAATAGCTAAGATCCACAAGGGTGACTTCCGCCTCACCGCCAATCAGAACTTACTCATCGCCAATATCGCCACCGAGGACAAGGCGCAGATCGAGGCGTTGGTCGAGCAGCACGGCCTCGATGCTTACAAAAAAGCCTCTGGGATGCGCCGTAGTCAGATTGCCTGCGTGGCGCTGCCTACCTGCGGCCTCGCACTCGCCGAGTCGGAGCGCTACTTGCCGAATTTAGTCACCGATCTCGACGTTATCCTCGAAGAGGCAGGCCTGCAAAACGATGAGATCTTGATCCGCTCCACCGGTTGCCCCAACGGGTGTGCGCGTCCTTACCTAGGCGAAATCGGCTTAGTCGGCAAAGTTCCTGGTAAGTATAATCTTTATCTAGGAGCCGGATTCGACGGTGAGCGGCTGAATAAGCTCTACCGCACCTCGATCACCCACGAGCAGATCATCGATGCGCTCAAGCCCATTCTCTTCAGCTACGCCAAAGAGCGCGAAGAGGGCGAGCGATTTGGCGATTTCACCATCCGCAAAGGCCACGTCAATGCCACCACCGCTGGAAATAACTTCCACGCCAACATCATCGAGGCCTAGGGCGGCTCTGCCCTAGGCGAGTGCTTCGCGGATCAGTGCTTCCACAGTGGCTTCGGCGCTGAGCTTGGAGGTGGCTTTGCGCACGAGCTTATCGGCATCGGCGGGCTTGTAGCCGAGTGTCATTAGACTCGCGACGGCGTCTTGAAAGGCGCTGGGCTGGGCGGCACTCATCGCCGCCCCTATACTGCTTGCCGCACCCGAGCTGCTAGTGCCGAGGCCGACCTTGTCTTTGAGTTCGATAATCAAGCGCTCCGCAGTCTTTTTACCGATGCCGGGGCACTTGGAAAGGAGCGCTATATCGGAACTGGCGATTGCGCTGCGCAGTAAGTCGGTCGACATGCGGCTGAGCATACTGATGCCAGTCTTAGGGCCGATGCCAGAGACTTTCTCGATTAGTAGCCGGTAAAAATCGCGGTCGTCGCGACTAGCGAACCCATACAGGGTGGCACTGTCTTCGCGGTAAACGCTATGGATGAAGAGGCTGCACTCGCCGCCGATGGCGGGCACTTTCTCAGCGGTGGTGATAGGGATGTGAACCTCGTAGCCGACACCGCCGGCCTCCAGCACGACTAAGAGCGGAGTGGATTCGAGGACGGTGCCTTTGATGCGTGCGATCATAGTAGTGGGAGGGCGGATGTCCCATCCGCAGTTGAGAGTTGAGAGGGAGGGCGGATGTCCCATCCGCAGTTGAGAGTTAAGAGTTAAGAGTTGAGAGTTGAGAGTTGAAAGTGGGAGGGCGGATGTCCCATCCGCAGGGCAGTGGTCGGGAGGGCGGATGTCCCATCCGCAGGGCAGCGGTCGGGAGGGCGGATGTCTCATCCGCAGGGCAGCGGTCGGGAGGGCGGATGTCCCATCCGCAGGGCAGTGGTCGGGAGGGCGGATGTCCCATCCGCAGGGCAGTGGTCGGGAGGGCGGATGTCCCATCCGCAGGGCAGTGGTCGGGAAGGCGGATGTCTCATTCGCAGGGCAGTAGTCGGGAGGGCGGATGTCCCATCCGCAGGGCAGTGGTCGGGAGGGCGGATGTCTCATCCGCAGGGCAGTGGTCGGGAGGGCGGATGTCTCATCCGCAGGGCAGTGGTCGGGAGGGCGGATGTCCCATCCGCAGGGCAGTGGTCGGGAGGGCGGATGTCCCATCCGCAGGGCAGTGGTCGGGAGGGCGGATGTCTCATCCGCAGGGCAGTGGTCGGGAGGGCGGATGTCTCATCCGCAGTGGTTGGGAGGCCTAGTCTGTCAGGCCGAGCACGTCTTCCATGTTATAAACGCCAGCTGGTTTGCCGACCGCCCATTGCGCGGCGCGTACTGCGCCTTGGGCAAAGATCTTGCGATCAGTGGCGCGGTGCGTCAGCTCGATGCGCTCGCCGTCGCCGCAGAAATAGACGGTGTGCTCGCCCACGATGTCGCCACCGCGGATGGCGTGTACGCCGATCTCCTTACGGGGGCGCGCGCCGACGATGCCCGCGCGCCCGTGCACGACTTGCTCGTCGTTGAGCGCGTAGCCGTCTTTAAGGATTTCGATTAGGCGCTCGGCGGTGCCGCTGGGGGCGTCTTTCTTGTGGTGGTGGTGCATTTCCAGCACTTCTGGCTCATACTGCTCGCCAAGAATGGCAGCGGCCTTACGCGTTAGGTAGTTGAGCGTGTTGACGCCTACCGAGTAGTTGCCCGCCCAGACTACGGGGATCTTGCCCTCGACGCTGCTGAGAATCTGTGCCTTTTCGGCGGCAGTGTGGCCCGTCGTGCCGATGATAAGTGGCAGCTGATGAGCCACCGCCAGCTCGGCGATGCCCGCGGTGACTTCGTGAAAGCTAAAATCGATGATGGCCTCGCAGGCGTCGATCTTCGCGCCAGGGTCGTCGCCGGCATCACATGCGGAGATGATTTCGGCGTCGTGAGCTTGAGCGATGGCGGCGATGGCGATGCCCATGCGTCCGCGCGAGCCGTTGAGAAGTAGTTTAAGTGGCATAAGGATTTAGAGTTAGACGAGGCCGAGCTCTGCCAGGAGTGGATCGAGCGCGGCGATAGTTTTATCGGTGATCGGGCTCAGCGGCAGGCGCACCTCTTCAGAGGCGATAATGCCGGCCTGCTTGAGGGCATACTTGATCGGTACTGGATTGGGCTCTAGGAAGATGGCTTTGAAGAAGGGGAAATATTTAAGGAAGATGGCACGCGCGGTGGCATAGTCGTTGGCATTGGCCGCGCGCACCATCTCGACGAGTGGGGCGACGACAAGGTTGGACGCTACACTGATCACGCCGGTGGCACCTGTGGACATGAAGGGGAGGGTGAGGGCATCGTCGCCACTCATTACGGCGTAATCGGGGCCGAGTGTGCGCACGTATTCGGTGACTTTTTCGCAGGAACCTTCGGCGGCCTTCATGCAGCAGACGTGTGGATACTTTTCGTAGAGGCGCGCGGTGACGTCGACCGAGATCTCGATGCCGCAGCGCGAGGGGATCGAGTAGAGGATGATCGGCTTTTCGGTGGCTTCGGCGATCTGGCCGAAGTGTTGCAAGAGCCCGGCTTGGCTGGGCTTGTTATAGTAGGGCGCCACCACTAGAAAGCCATCGGCTCCAGCGGCTTCGGCCTCGCGGGTGAGCGTCACTGCTTCGTGCGTTGAATTCGAGCCAGTGCCGGCATACACGGGCACCTTGCCGCCAGCGGCTTGCACCGTGGCGCGGATCACATCAATGTGCTCGGACTTATTGAGCGTGGGCGACTCGCCGGTGGTGCCGACGGAGACCAGACCATTGATACCTCCTGCAAGTTGGTGGGCGACGAGTTTTTCTAGGTCGCCATAGGCGACTTCGCCCCCCTGCATCGGGGTGGCGAGGGCGGTGAAAACACCTGAGAATTGATTTGTGTTCATAAGGGCTTCAAAAAATAATGTATATTGACTCCAAGCGAGCGATTTCGCTCTAGCACGTGCATAAGGTTCTGTCTATTCAACAGAAAAATTATCCCCTATTACTACAAATTAAAATGGCAGTTCTCGAAACAATCCACGGTCTCCTCAATCTCGCTGTCGAAAACGGTGCCAGCGATGTGCATATCAAATCCAACAAGCCCGCGTTTTTGCGACTGAGCGGGCGGCTGGAGTCAGTCGAGATGGATCCGATCTCGCCGGAGGATATTCACGAGTTCATCAAGCAGAGCGTGCCAGAGCAGTTTTGCGCGGATTGGTCGCGCGACCGCCAAGTCGACTACTCCTACCGAGTCGAAAATATCGGTCGTTTCCGGGTCAATGGATTCCTCCAGCGCGGTTTGCCCAGTATTGTCATGCGGCATGTCAGTGATCATCCGCCCACCTTTGAAGAGCTCAATATCGATGGGGGCGTGCTCGTAGAGCTTTGCAAAGAGAAGAACGGTATCGTCATCCTTTGTGGAGCTACCGGTTCGGGTAAGAGCTCCACTTTGGCTGCGATGATTAACCATATCAACACCCACTATGATAAGCATATCGTCACGCTGGAAGACCCGATTGAGTTCACCTACACCGATGTCAAATCCATCATCAATCAGCGCGAGGTCGGTATCGATTGCCCTTCCTTTGCCGATGGTATGCGTGCCGTGCTGCGGCAAGATCCAGATGTGATTCTAGTCGGCGAAATGCGCGACCGAGCTACCTTTGAGACCGCGCTGCAAGCCGCTGAGACGGGTCACTTGGTCTTCGGCACCTTACACGCTTCCAATGCGCAACAAGCCATTCAGCGGCTTTTCGAGTTTTTCCCTGAAGAGCGCCGAGTCGCCTTGCAAAGGCAGATCGCTTCCACCATGCGCGCCACTATCACGCAGAAGCTGCTACCCGCGCTCGAAGGCGGCGGGCGCTACCCCGTTACGGAGTCATTTATTTTTGATTCGCTGGCTCGTAAGACGATCATAGAGGGAGATTTTGAAAAAATCGAAGCCGTGATCGAGGCCAACCAAGACAATGGCTCAAAGACTTTTAATCAAGACCTCTACCGCCTCGTCAAAGCGGGCAAGATCACCAAAGAGAGCGCCATGAGCAACTCGCCGAATCCGAGCCAACTGGAGATGAACCTCAAGGGCATCTTCCTTAGCAGTGGCGGCATCGTTGGCTAGATTCCTGTGGACTGCCTCATCCTAGGCAAGGTCTGGCCGGAGCCAAGCTCGACCGCCGCCGGGCGCCGCACGCTCGACGTCATCATCGCGCTGGCTGCTCGTGGGTGGACGCTGCATTTCGCATCCGCCGCTCAGCCTAGCGAACACGCGCTCGACTTGGACGCGCTCGGCGTGACCACCCATACCGTTGCGGTCAACGACTCCGCCTTTGACGAATGGATCGCAGCGCTCGCCCCCGAGGTGGTGATCTTCGACCGCTTTATGACAGAGGAGCAATTCGGCTGGCGCGTCGCGCAGCAATGCCCCGCAGCGCTACGGGTGCTCGACACCAGCGATCTACACAGCCTGCGCGTGGCGCGTGAGCAGGCGCTCAAAACGGGCGCTGCACTCAACCTCAACAACGAGACTGCCCTGCGCGAAATCGCGTCGATCTACCGCTCCGACCTCACTCTGATGATTTCGGAATTCGAGATGGATCTCCTGCACCGCGAGTATTCCGTGCCAGATCGTTTGCTCGCCTACTGGCCGTTTTCGGTCAGTCTGCCAGACGGGCATCCTAGTTACATCGAACGCGCAGACTTCATCATGATTGGCAGCCTGATGCACCCGCCCAATCTCGATGCCGCGCGCTGGTGCCAAAAGGCCATCTGGCCATTGATTCGTAGCGAGCTGCCCGAGGCCGAGCTGCACGTGTACGGCTCGTATGGCGACCGCTTCGCCGCAGAGCTCAACGCTCGCAAAGCCGATGGATTCCACTTCAAAGGCCGCGCGGAAGACGCCCTACTAACGATGGCCAACTACCGCGTGAATCTGGCACCCTTACGCTACGGCGCAGGACTCAAGGGCAAGGTGTTCGACGGCTTTCTCACCGGCACGCCTACGGTGATGACGCCCACCGCCAGCGAGGGTATTTTTATCGACTTCGGCTGGGCAACCGCGAGCGCGGCAGCCTTTGCTCACGAAGCCGTGAAACTTTACCGCGACATCGCGGGCTGGGAAGCGCGACAGCAAAGCGAGCAAAAAGTCTGCCGCGAGCGCTTCGACGCCCAACTTTGGCGCAAACGCCTACCCGAAGTGCTGGAGGACGCCCACGAAAGCCGCCATACCCACCGCGAGTCAAACTTCGTCGGCCAAATGCTCAGACACCACCACCACCGCAGCACCGAGTTCATGAGCCGCTGGATCGAAGCAAAGAACCGAGCGTAGGGTGTAAGCCAAAGGACTCGTGAAAAGCGCCCCTTTGGATTTCAATTCAAGCGGAAATCGAGCTGAGTCACGGATTATACAGGAGACCTAGTTGACGACTCCGCTCCTATTAAAGGCTGCATGCATCTCTTCAGCAGATACTTCCATGATTCTGCCTAAAAGCCCCCGCTTTGCCCCCGCTTCATTCCCTCCCCGGCAGAGGGCAGCAAAAAGGAGTCAGCCCGGAATGGCACTCACTTAAGCAACAGGGATTTAGAGCATTCTGCATTCTCTCCGACGCACTGGTGAGCAGGTTGGAGTCCCGCCTTTAGGCGGTTTCGCATGCAAAGCTTTTCTGACGCGGCCGCCTAAAGGCGGGACTCCAACCCTTGGAAACGCGATTCGATCCCCATTGCCTTGAGCTCGGAAGGCAGCAGGGGTCGTTACACAGGAGAGAAACTGCAACTTACTCCCCTTGTCCGAGGGAGAAGCCGGGCTCACCGTCGAAATTGCAGAGATTTTCGGTCTTGATCACGTCGAGCCCAGAATCGTATATGCGGCCGAGCAATGCAATGACTTCGGCGTAGTCGAGGTCGGCGTGGTCGCTGCGGAAACGGCAGCGCCAGTGATCGCTCTTAAAAGTTTCAGCTGCGCCGTCGGGATACACTTTAACTCCGCGATTAGTGATCAACTTGAGCGCGAGCGCTTCGCTGTCGGCCTTGTGCAAGTGCGCAGCGAGCACGTCCGGATCGCGGCCGGAGGTATCCCAACACAGGAAGACATCGACCCCGACTAAGGTCTTCTCGACCGTGATGGGCGTGGTGTGGACTTTGATCGGATGGCTCTCGTAGGCGACAGAGGGCAGAAGCTTCGGCTTTTTATTGAGATTTCCGATCACGGCGTCGGCAAAAGCGCGGCAGCCGACTTTTTGAGTGCTAGTGCCCTCGTGGAAAATGTCGGCGGTGTGGATACCCTCTTCAATGGTGCAGAGCCAGGCGTTGTTGACCGCTTCGGCGTGCTCTGGTAGCCCAAGGTGCACCAACATCTGAATCGCGGCGAGGAGGAGTCCAGAGGGATTGGCGATGTCTTGCCCCGCAATGTCGGGGGCGGAGCCGTGGACGGCTTCAAACATCGCCATGCGCTCGCCGACGTTGGCGGAGGAGGCCAAACCAACCGAGCCCGCAATCTGGGCAGCGATGTCAGAAAGAATGTCGCCGTAAAGGTTGAGCGTCACGATCACGTCGAAGATCTCGGGGCTCGAAGCAAGGCGGGCAGCGCCGATGTCGATAATGAAGTGGTCGGTCTCGATTTCGGGATACTCTTTGGCGACTTCTTCGAAGACTTCGCGGAACAGCCCATCAGTCAGCTTCATAATGTTATCCTTGGTCATGCAGGTGACTTTCTTACGACCATACGCGCGGGCGTAGGCGAAAGCGTAGCGGACGATCTTTTCGCAGCCAGGCCGAGTCACGAGCTTGAGCACTTGGTGCACTTCGGGGGTCTGGCGGTGCTCGATTCCGGCGTAAAGGTCTTCCTCATTCTCGCGCACGATGACGAGATTCATATCAGGATGGAGCGAGGCGACGCACGGGGCGTAGGCCTTGCAGGGGCGAACATTGGCAAAGAGGTTGAGCGTCTTACGAATGGTGACGTTGACACTCTTAAACCCCTTTCCCTGGGGGGTAGTGATGGGGCTTTTGAGCAAAACGCCGGTCTTACGCATTAGATCCCAAGCCGCCGGCTCGATGCCCGATGAAAGGCCTTCTTCAAACACGGCTTGCCCGAGGCGTACCTTTGAGATGTCGAGCGGAGCTCCCGCCGCATCAAGGATGCGGAGGACGGCGTCCATTATTTCAGGGCCGACCCCGTCTCCGGGAGCGACAACGATAGGGTGCTTAGTAGTCATAATCAGTTTTTGAATAGTGGCATTGCCGCGAATCGACAGCTCTATAATACCTGACATTCAGGTATAAATAAAATATATTTTTAATATAATTTCGTTCGCTTTAGTAAATACCTAAGCATCGCCGAGAGAGGGAGGAGCTCAAAGGGGCAACCAGTCGGAGTTGGTCAACCCCATTCGATCGCCCGTCGAAGAAGCAGGATGCGGTTTACTTTCTGGCGTTGGCACGATCCCTGCTAAAGCTTTGTATGTTTTTACCGATTCTATCCAACCCGAAGCACCTGTTTGTCAGGTGGACGGCGACGGTCTTCGCTTGTCTTGAATCTAGTCGAAGCTTGGCTACTCGGCCTGCCGCAGGCATTGGCTCACGCGCCTACCGCGCCTGTATCACCTACCGCGCCTGTATCACCTACCGCGCCTGTATCACCTGCCGCGCCTGATGTCCGCTGAGTCGAAACTGCTGGTTGTCACCGATTTGGATGGCACCTTACTCAGCGAGTCCTACTCGTGGGCACTTGCGCAGCCTGCGCTGGATGCGATGCGCCGAATGGGCGTGCCGCTGGTGCTAAATTCGAGTAAAACGGTGATGGAGATGCAAGCTCTGGCACGAGAGCTAAAGACCGACGCCCCGATTGTTGCCGAGAATGGCGGCTTGATCGCGGTGCCCAACCATACCAGCGAGGCGGGCGAGTTCGACGTCGAGCTGACTGGCTTATCGCGCGATTTTATTTTAGCAAAAGCCCATGCTTTGCGAGTTGAGGCAGGCTACCAATTTGCAGGCTTTGCCGATTGGTCGGCAGACGAAGTGGCGCAGCGCACGGGCTTAACTTTGCCGCAAGCGGAGGCCGCTCAGGCGCGCTACGCCACCGAACCCATTCTGTGGGAGGATAGCGAAGAGCGCTTACTTGAATTTCAAGCTGCTTTGGCCGCCTCGGATATCCGTATTTTGCGCGGCGGTCGTTTCCTGCACTTGATGGGGCAGGCGGATAAGGCCGACGGCTCGGCGGCGGCGCTCAAATACTTTAAAAAGGCGATGCCTGATGTGGTGTGGAAACTCGTCGCGCTCGGCGACAGCGCCAACGATCTCGCCATGTTGGAAGCGGCCGACATCGCCGTGGTGATTCCTCGCACAGATGGCGGGCGCATCCAGCCCAAGGCACCGCGCGTGATTTATGCCCCCTATCTGTCCTCGCATGGATGGAGCGAGGCGATGCTCAAAATACTCAACGAACACTGCTAATTATTTAATTTCTTATGGGAGACTTTCACCAACACGGACTGATCACCACGCTGCATCAGTTAAACAATCGCCCGCTGGAAAAGCTAGAGGCGGAGCTCATGCAGTTCCGCAAGCGTCGCCCGATGGCGCTGGTGCTGCCTTCGCTCTACTCAGAGCTGCAAGGCCCCGCACTGTCTGCCATTCTCAAAGAGATTGCCGAGGTGCCCTACCTCGATCAAATCGTGGTTGGCCTCGACCGTGCCAACGAGGCGGAGTATCGCCATGCGCTGGAGTTTTTCGGAGTCTTACCGCAACAGCCACAAGTGCTCTGGAACGACGGGCCGCGCCTGCGCAAGATCGATGCGCTATTGGATGAAAAAGGCCTCGCTCCCAAGGAGGCCGGCAAGGGGCGCAACGTCTGGTACATGTTCGGCTATGTGCTGGCCGCTGGTAAGGCGCGCGCCGTGGCGCTGCACGATTGCGACATCACTACTTACAAGCGCGATATGCTGGCGCGCTTGATCTATCCTGTCGCGAATCCCGCTTTTACCTACAAGTTTTGCAAGGGCTACTACGCGCGCGTAGCTAACAACTCTATGAATGGGCGAGTGTGCCGTCTCTTGGTGACGCCGCTCATCCGCGCGCTCAAGAAAGTCTGTGGCCCCAATGAGTACCTCGATTACCTCGACAGCTTTCACTACCCGCTGGCGGGCGAGTTCTCGATGCAGCTGGATGTGATCGAGGACATCCGCATCCCGTCCGACTGGGGGCTGGAAATGGGCGTCCTCTCCGAGATGCAGCGCAACTATTCGACCAATCAAATTTGCCAAGTCGATGTGGCGGACACTTACGATCACAAGCACCAAGATCTGTCGCTCGAAGATCGCACGCGTGGCCTCTCTAAAATGAGCTGCGACATTACCAAATCGCTCTACCGTAAGATGGCTACCCAAGGCCAAGTCTTTTCGCACGAACATGTGCGCACCATCAAAGCCGCCTACTACCGCATCGCGCTCGATCTCGTCGATAGCTACCATAGCGATGCCACCATTAACGGGCTCAAGTATGATCGCCACACCGAGGGCGAAGCGGTGGAAGTCTTTGCGGAAAACATCCTCAACGCGGGCGAGGAGTTTCTCGATCCCAGTAAGTCGATGGATGTGCCCTTCATGCCCAGTTGGAAGCGCGTGATTGCCGCCGTGCCCGACATCTTGCACCAACTGCGCGAAGCAGTGGAAGACGATCGCCAAGAGTTCGGCTCGGAAATCGTGATCAACTCCACACTTAACTCGAAGGCGCAACGCGTGCGGCAGCGCATCGCGCTCCACGTCTCCGAGATCTACGGAGCAGAGCGAGCCGATGAGATCACCAATCAAGTGCTTGGCGCGGCCAACATGTCGGAGCAAGTGGCACCCGTTGCCCTCGGCACCAGTAAGTGGGATCAATCTGATGTGATGATGATTACCTACGGTGATTCAATCATAAGTGAGAACAAACCACCACTGCGCGAGCTAAACAATTTCCTAGTGCGCGAGCTGCGCGAGACTTTGAGCAGCGTGCACCTGCTGCCCTTCAATCCTTTCAGCTCCGACGATGGTTTTTCAGTCATCAACTACTACACGGTGAACCCCGATCTCGGCTCGTGGGAAGATCTGCAATCTATCGGGCAAAACTTCGACTTGATGGCGGATCTTGTCATCAACCACTGCTCGCGCGAGTCTATGTGGTTTCAAAACTTTCTCAAAGGCCGTGATCCGGGGAGGGACTACTTCGTAGATGGCACCGAATATGAAGATCTTTCTCAGGTGGTGCGCCCGCGTAGCTCACCGCTTTTAACTGAGGTGCAAACTGTCAACGGGCAGCAACACGTGTGGTGTACCTTTAGCGAAGATCAGGTCGATCTCGACTTTAAAAACCCCGAAGTGTTGCTGGAGATCGTCCGCATCATCCGCCACTACGTCGACCAAGGCATCCGCTTCTTTCGGCTCGATGCCATTGCATTTTTGTGGAAAGAGTCGGGCACTAATTGTGTACACCTGCCGCAGACGCATGAGATCATTAAGCTGCTGCGCATCGTGATCGAAAACTTAGACCCCACGGCAGTCATCATCACTGAGACGAATGTGCCCAACCGCGAAAACCTCAGCTACTTCGGCAACGATAACGAGGCGCACTTGATCTACAACTTCTCGCTGCCACCACTCTTGTTGAACTCGATCTTGAGCGGCGATTGCAAGCACCTTAAAACGTGGATGATGTCGATGCCGCCCGCCCGCCGCGGCCGCGCCTATCTTAACTTTATCGCCTCGCACGATGGCATCGGCCTGCGCCCCGCCGAGGGCTTGCTCTCTCGCAAAGAACTCGACGGCTTGCTGGAAACGATCCGCGATGCCGGTGGCGAGATTTCCATGCGTCGCACCCCCGAGGGTGAGCTCACGCCCTACGAGGCCAATATTTCGCTCTACAGCGCGATGGCACGCCGCATCGGAGGAGACGACGGCGGCCTGCAAACCGCACGCTTCCTGTGCGCGCACACCATCATGCTGGCGCTCGAAGGCTTGCCGGCAATTTATATCCATAGCTTGCTCGGCACTGAAAACAACCGTGGTGGCATGGCGCAGACGGGGAGGGCGCGCACCATCAATCGCTTCCAGTGGCCAGTCGATCAACTCGAAGAAGCGCTCGGCGACGACACCCGCCACCACAAAGCCGTCTTCACGGAGATGAAGCGCCTGATCAACATCCGCCGCCAGCAGCCCGCCTTTCATCCCAACGCCACCCAATACACGCTCCACTTCTCGGATCAAGTCTTCGCCTTTTGGCGTGAGAGCCTCAGCCGCGACCAGAGCATCTTTGCGCTACACAATGTATCGGCCGAGCCGCAGACCATCCCGCTGGTCGAGCTCAACCTCATCGCCACCGAAACATGGAGCGACTTACTCAGCGGCGAGCGCTACACTGATCTCGAAGGCGTGATCAAGCTGCCGCCTTACGGCTGCGCTTGGATTACTTATGAGTAGCTCCTCGTCGCACAGGCATCTTGCCCGGGCGACTTTCGCAATTGCCTTTAGGTAGATTCCCTAGACGCTACCTCGCTTATGAAGAAAACCTTCCCCCTCACGCACCCTAAGATGCAACCCGCGCGTCTCGTCGATTCGATCCGCGCGGAGGTGAACAAATACATCAAGCGCGAGCGCAAAAAGAAGCTGCCCGAAGGTCGTGATTTCTGGGACTTCGATTGCAAGGTCGGCTCCACTGCCGAAACGGCTGAGCCGCTCCACCTCACTGCCATCTCGCAGGCCATCGGCCAAGTGCTCGAAGCTGGCAGCGAGACTTGCTACGTCGAAATTGTTTCCAAGCCCGTCAAGCGCTTGAAGAAATCAGACTAAAACACCCCCCCGCGTTATTATTCCGTATTTTTGGCTAGCCCCAAGGCAGCAACTACGGCATCTTGCACGACGTGAGTCTACCAAATTTATTGACGCTCTCTCGTATTCCGATCCTGTTCGGCATAGTTGCTTTCCTGTATGCGCCTTTTCTGGGGGCGAGCACGCTGGCCTTTGTGCTGTTTATAATCGGGGCACTCACCGATTGGGCAGACGGCTACTTCGCGCGCAAGCAGGGCATCGTCTCTAACTTCGGTAAGCTGATGGATGCGTTGACGGATAAAGTCTTCATGGTGGGGCTATTTATCGCCCTGCTAGTCAAGGGAGTTTTGCCCGAATGGACGCTGCCGCTCTTGTTGCTAATTCTGAGCCGGGAGTTCTTGATCACCGGTCTGCGGCTAGTCGCCGCGACTTCTGGGATTGTTCTAGCCGCCGAAAAGTCGGGCAAACATAAGACTGTTTCCCAAATCGTCGCTGCGATCTTGCTGCTGATGGCAGTCGCCGTGCAGACCGATTTCCCTCAACTGTTGCCCGCGATGTTAGGCCAGGTTCTGCACTGGAGCGGTCTAGCCTTCTTTATCTTCGCTACTTTACTCACAGTATCGTCCGGTACCCAATACATGGTCAAATACTGGTCGATCTTCACCGGTGAGAACGAGAAAACTAAGTGACTCGCCTCGACAAATACACGATTTGGACGCGGGCGCTTTCGACGACCTTGATCGTTAACTTGGCGACGATCGGGCCCGTCGGGCGCATCAAAAAAGCGCCCGGCACCTGGGGCAGCCTCGTCGGCTTAGGCTTTTACGCCGTGTTTTTTCACTACGCCTCGCCGATTGGGTTTATCCTTTTGGCGGCGCTCAGCGCCTACCTAGCGATCGCCATCTGCGATGCGGCGGAAAAGCGCCTGCAAATGCGCGATCCCGGCATGATCGTGCTGGATGAGGTGGTGGCGGTGCCGCTTGTCTTCGTCGGAATGGGCGGGCACAGCGGACTGATCGCGCAATACGGAGGCTGGCCAGTGCTGCTCGCGGGTTTTTTGCTGTTTCGCGTGTTTGACATTTTAAAGCCGTTTGGTATTTCGCGCTTGCAGAATTTGCCCGGTGGAGTCGGCTGCGTAGTCGATGATCTAGCGGCGGCGCTCGCGGCCTGCACCACGCTGCACCTGATACTGCATTTTTTCTTCTAGGCGATTTTGGCTTGTCATTACTTCAGGTGTGCGACATCTCAAAGCACCTTTATTTAAAAGCTTATGGAAGAAACACTTATCATTCTCAAACCTGACTGCATGGAAAAACGTGTCGCAGGCCAAGTTATCACACGCTTTGAACAAGCCGGTTTCGAAATCGTGGCTTCAAAGATCATGCAGCTAGACGGCCCGATTTTACGCGAGCACTACGCCCACGTTGCGGATAAGCCCTTCTTTCCCGAAATCGAAGCATTTATGAGCAGCCTACCTGTGATGCCGATCATCCTGCGTGGTGACGGCGTGATCGCGAAAGTGCGCGAGCTACTCGGGCCGACTAATTCCAACGAAGCCCCCAAGGGAACCATTCGTGGTGATCTCGGCACCGATATGATGCGCAACGTCGTCCACGCATCGGACAGCCCGCAAGCGGCTGCGGACGAGAAGAAACGCTTTTTCCCAGAACTCTAACCTATGAAGGTGAAGACAGGGATCGGTTTGGATAGCCATCGATTCGTCGAAGGCGAGTCGAATCGGCCCCTTGTGCTCGGTGGCCTAGTCTTCGACGATGCGCCCGCACTCAGCGGCAACAGCGATGCAGATGTGATTCTGCACGCGGTGACAGATGCCATCAGCGGCGTGACAGGCCGCACCGTGATCGGTGCCGTCGCGGATGAAATGTGCAAAGCTGGCATCACCGACAGCAAAGAGTATTTGAAAGTCGCGCTGGCTGACTTGCGGGATTCAGGCGATTGGCAGATCAGCCATCTATCGATCGCGCTCGAATGCCTGCACCCCAAGATCGACCCCAAGGTGCCCGCCCTGCGCGCGTCGCTGGCCAGCCTGCTCGGCATCGACATGAGCGATGTCTGCATCACCGCCACCACCGGCGAAGGCTTAAACGACTGCGGGCGCGGCCTAGGTATCCACGCCACGGCGGTGGTGACAGTGGTGACAGTGGTGGGCGAGTAGCGCCCCGACGACTGACTGCATTAGTACGGCAGCGGATATTTCGCAGCTAGCTGGGCGACGCGGGCTTTGACGCTTTCTAGAGCGCTCTCTAGGGAGTCGGTTCCGATGGTTTTTAATACGCTGTCGATGCAGTCGGCGATGACTTCCATGTCGGCCTCGACGAAGCCGCGGCTGGTGACGGCGGGCGTACCTAAGCGGATGCCAGATGCTTTAAATGGTGAGCGGGTCTCGAAGGGCACTGTGTTTTTGTTACAGGTAATATGCGCCAGATCGAGGGTCTCTTGGGCGACCTTGGCGGTGAGCTCGGGCAAGTTTTCGCGCAAGTCGACTAGGAAGAGGTGATTATCGGTGCCGCCGGAAATGAGCGTGTAGCCGCGCGCGATCATGGCGGCGGCGAGCGCCTGCGAGTTTTTGACGACTTGCTCGGCGTAGGCTTTGAAGCTGGGCTTGAGGCACTCACCGAAGCAGATGGCTTTGGCCGCGATGACGTGCATCAGGGGGCCGCCTTGGCTGCCGGGGAACATGGCGGAGTCGATGGCTTTGGCGTGCTCGGCCTTGCAAAGGATGAGGCCGCCGCGTGGGCCGCGCAGTGTCTTGTGGGTGGTGGTGGTGACGAAATCGGCGTGCGGCACGGGCGATGGGTGCATGCCGCCGGCGACGAGGCCAGAGATATGCGCAATGTCGGCAAACAGATAAGCGCCGACGGAGCGAGCGATCTCGCCCATGCGCTCGAAGTCGATGATGCGCGAGTAGGCGGAGGCGCCGACGGTGATCATCTTTGGCTGTTCGCGCTCGGCGATGGCGGCGAGCGCGTCGTAGTCGATCAGGCCGGTATCTTCGCGGACGCCGTATTGGACGAACTCATACAATTTACCAGAAAAGTTGACGGGGTTGCCGTGGGTGAGGTGCCCGCCGTGCTCGAGATTCATGCCTAGCACTTTATCGCCGGGCTGTAGCACCGAGGTGTAAACGGCGAAGTTTGCCTGAGAGCCGGAGTGTGGCTGCACGTTGGCGTGGTCGGCTCCGAAGAGCTCTTTAGCGCGCGCTATGGCCAGCCGCTCAACCACGTCGACATGCTCGCAGCCGCCATACCAACGCTTGCCGGGATAGCCTTCGGCATACTTGTTGGTGAGCACGCTGCCCTGTGCCTGCATGACGGCGGGGTAGGTGAAATTCTCCGAGGCGATGAGCTCGATGTGGTTTTCCTGGCGCGCGCGCTCGGCGGCGATGGCGACAGCGATTTCGGGATCGATGACATCAATCGGATCAGCGTTAAGAGATTGGGCGAATGCGGAGGTTGCGGTGGGCATGAGTGATTTAGGAGATGTTGAATCGGAGCGAGAAAGCTTTGTGGTTTATTCAGTGAGTGGTTTTGTAGCCGAAGTCGTGAGACTTTGGTCGATTCGGCTGATAAGTGGCGATCATCCAAATTCTTACGAATTCGGCTACATTTCGCACGGGGTTGATTCTAAAAAGTTTAGAACGGCCAAGCCCAATCGCGAGCGGAGCCGCGTGTTTTTTCTGATTTTTCCGTAACTTCGTCGACATCGGCCTTGGAGACGTCGGCTGCGGGGGTCGCAGCCGCAGCGGGCACTGCGGCTGCTTCGATGCTGGCGGGTGCTGGATCGAGTTCGGCGCTTTCGGGTAGCGCCTCCTCCTCGCTGGGGAGGGCTTCGAGGGCGGCTTCGTCAGCCTCGGCGGCTTCGTCAGCTTCGGCTTTTTTTGGGGTCGCTGTGGTGCGTTCGCTCCAGAAGGGCCACCACCAGGGGTCGTTCTCGCGGGACTCTTCGTATTCCTGTTGCAGCAGGGCTTCGGAGGTGGCGGCGGCTCCTTCCTCGCCGAAAGGCCATGCCCAGCGGGCGAAGGTGCGGCCCCAGCCGGCTTGATCTTGTTGGCTGGGGTCGATGCCTGCGGCTTCGGCCAGGCTCAGCATTTGCTGGGCTACATCGTCGCGGCCCTTCAAGTGCTCGGCCAGCTTGGCGCTATCGGCGGGGACGGCTGCGCGGGTGCGTGTGGGCACGCCGTCGAGGGGGCGGCCGGGTCTGTATTCGTAGATCACGAAGCCGCGCCCGATGGGGCTGAGGATCTTGCGCATACCATCATCCCAACGCATAAAAATGTCTTGGCCTTGCATCCTCCAGTCGCCTTCGAGGCCGCGCTCGGCGGAGGTGTTGAGACCGCCGAAGCGCCCTAGCTCGATGCGCTCGAAGCGGTCGTCCGATTGCTTGACGATCCAGGCGCCACGGTAAAAGGCACGAGCGGTTTTGCGGCTGGAAAAGGCGATGCCACCGGTGTAAATTTCGCGCTCTTCTTGGTAGTGGGTCTGCCAGGCGGCGGGCACTCTATCGGCGATGGTGCGGGCGGCGGGGCGCATCTGAGTCTCGTCGTCTTCGATGATTGCGCCAGCGTCGACGATTTTGTACATAAACTCGCGGCGGTCGGGGCGTAAGATCGAGTATTGCCCGCTATCCCAGGCGATGTGGAGCTCGCTGCCTTGTCGCGCCCATGAGCCGCGTAGGCCACTTTGACCCTCTAAGCCGCCTGCGGTGGTGGCGGCCGAGCGGTCTGGCTCGACGAATACGTATTCGGCGGTGGCATCGTCTGCGCCGATACGCCAGATGCCGAAAAAGCCTCTGGCTTGATCGCGCTCGGAGGCCAATTCGGTATCGCGGGCAGGTGGTTTCGCCCACTGGCCGAGGATTTCGCTCGGCACTTGCTGGGCTTGGGCGGTGTATTGCTCGACGCCGCTGGCGGAGATGTAGGTGATGCCGAAGCCGAGGTTATCGCGCGCGATGCGGTGCTGGCCGCCGTCAGGCCAAGCGAGGGTAGCTGCCTCTTCGGTGCTCGTCCAAGTGCCTTGGTAAACGGTGCGGTCGGTGTTGTCACCCCAGAAATAAGAAGCGCGGCCTTGGCTCTTGACGATCATGATGAGCGCGCCCTCGTCGGGCGTATCGATCTGCCAAGTGCCTCGAAAGAGCTGATCGGTGCTCTGCGCGTGGGCAGTGAGACCGAGCAAGCTAAAGACCGCAAGGCCGCTCACGAAGGTGGCAAGGCCGCTCACGAAGGCGGCGGCGGATCGGAAAAACTGGGTGGATCTCTGCGCGCAGAATAAAATCATGTTGAATGCCTATTTTTCGCAGTGGCAACAGGCAAGAATTATTCGTGTGCTTTTTGGAGGGTGCAATTTTTAGAACAAGGTAAATCGTAAAAGAAACTTTGACGTAGCCGAAGCGGTCACGCTTTGGAGCGCTCGAAGCCGGACGCTGCGTTCGTCCAAAATCTTACGGTTACGACTACAATCACCCCGCTCAAAAAAATGCGTTTTTGGGGTGAAGCGACACGAGTCAGCGTCTCCCGATTCGCGAGAAATCAAGAATGCCGCGGCTGATGCGGCCGCTGGCGAGCGTGGCGCGGTCGGAGTCGGGGTGGGCGTCGAGCATGGTGCCGCTGGAATAGTGGAAGGCGTATTTGCCAGGGCTGGTCTCGGCGAAGAGGCTGCCGAGTTGCAGCTTTGCGGGAAAGGTGGCCACGATGGGAGTCGCCGCGGTGGTCTCGGGCGGGAAGTTGACGTTGATCACAGTGCCGACGTGCGCCTGCGAGGCGGCGACGGTCTCGACCGCCATTTGCGCGGCGTGCGTCGCAGAGGCTGCGAGTGTGGCGTTGAAGGCATCGTCGGCCTTACCTTTGGCTTCGCTGATACCCTCAAAGAGGTGGGCGGGCACGCACTGGCTGAAGGCGATGGCCGGTAGATTCCAGAGCATACCTTCAATGGCGCCGGCGACTGTGCCGGAGCTGAGGATGAGTGTCTCGGTGGTGTTGAAGCCGATGTTGATGCCGGAGAGCACGATGTCTGGCTTTTCGGGGAGCAAATTGCCCAGCGCGATATTGACGCAGTCGGTCGGTGTGCCGCTGATTGCCCAAGCTTCGACGCCTGCGGGGAAGCTCGCGGGACTGTGGATGACTTCAATCTCGCCGTGGCGCGTCATGCTGCGACCCGTCCAGCTCTGCTCGAAAGCGGGCGCCGCTACGGACACGCGGAAGTGAGGGAGCAGGGCTTCGACCAGCCGATGCAGGAAGGCTGACTCGATGCCGTCGTCGTTGGTGACTAGTGCGTGTGGTTTCATAAGTTAACCGCTAAATGACGCTAAATATGCGCTAAAGTTGGGAGAAGATAGGTTTTTTGTCACTGCCCTGCTGGCCGTTTCAGCACTTCGGGCGGGGCTTCTGTAATGCGTGTGCGCAGATCGTCGGACAGCTCGGCAGATTGCAGATCGCCGCTCTCGTTGAGCTTGGCGAGAATAGTCGTCATGTGCCCCTTGCCAGCTTGGGTGCGGCTGCCATCTGGATTGCGGCGGAAGATGCGAAATTGATAGTCGATGGCGCGGTCTTTGACGGACTTCACGGCCAAATGAATATCAATGGTATCGCCAAAGCGCAGGGGTGCGGAAAATTTACACTCCGCTCTTGCGCGCGGCCAGCCGACGAGTTGGCCCGGGGTGGTGCGGATCAGGTCGACGCCCACCGCCTCGAAGAAGTCGCGCTCCGCAGTCTCCATGTATTTGAAGAAATTAGAGAAGTGGACAAGTCCCGCCATGTCGGTTTCCGAGAATTCGATGCGGCGGGTGGAAGTGTGTTCGTATGCCATGCGATGTAGAGATGGCACGGCTCAGGTAGATGGCAACCACGCGTCTCGGTTTTTTGAAGCGATGCGAGTCGCGTCTGTGCGTCTGTGCGTCTGTGCGTCGGGCTGGCGAGGCGTGGAGACCTTGCTAGCGCAAGTTCGCTACAAGAGAGCGGGTGTAGCGATGCGACGCGAGTCGCGTCTGTGCGTCGGGCTGGCGAGGCGCGGAGACCTTGCTAGCGCAAGTTCGCTACAAGAGAGCGGGTGTAGCGATGCGACGCGAGTCGCGTCTTTGCGTCGGGCTAGCGAGGCGTGGAGACCTTGCTAGCGCAAGTTCGCTACAGGAGGAAGGGTGTAGCGATGCGACGCGAGTCGCGTCTCGGTGTCGGGCTGGCGAGTCGTGGAGACCTTGCTAGCGCAAGTTCGCTACAGGAGGACGGGTGTAGCGATGCGACGCTAGTCGCGTCTGTGCGTCGGGCTTGGCGAGGCGTGGATGACCTTGCTAGCGCAAGTTCGCTACAAGAGAGCGGGTGTAGCGATGCGACGCGAGTCGCGTCTGTGCGTCGGGCTGGCGAGACGTGGAGACCTTGCTAGCGCAAGTTCGCTACAGGAGAGTGGGCGTAGCGAACAGATGTAGGTTTTGAAAGCATCGCCCCCGATTCATTTCATTCATTATGCCCTTCAGCGGGACTTGGAAGCGTTTTGGCGAGTTATAGATTTTAGGAAATGTCAGGCGAGTCTCTATTTTGCGCCCTCTGCGCCTTTTGCGGTGATCTCAACTGCGTTCTTTAGGCTTGAAGCACTCGCGATTCTGTAAAGCTTCTTGGACATGGATGAGCCAGAATACAAAGGTGGTCTCAAGCGTCTTGATTCCAGCTATTACGAAGGCATTAGCTATGTCCTTTGGACGATGTGTTTAAAGGATAACGCGACAGGTTGGCTTGACGCCGCGCATCATGCCGCCTTGCGCGAAATTTGTTTCCACGCGCTTGCTCGTGAATTCGTTTGTTGCCCCGCCTACTGCCTGATGCCAGATCATGGACACTTTTTGTTTGTCGGGTATGATGCTCGGGCGAATCAACGAGCCGCGGTTCGCTGGATGCGCCGCGAATGGAATCTGCTGTTGTCGCCGCTCGAATTGCAGCATCAGCCCTTCGAAAGTGTCTTGCTTGAGGCAGATCGTTCGCGCGATGCGTTTCCAAACGCAGCTGGGTATACTATGCGTAACTCCCAACGAGCTGGATTGGTGGATGATTGGCGAGACTGGCCGTATTCGGGTGCGATCTTCCCCGGGTATCCAAAATTAGACCCTAGGAAAATACATTTCTGGGAGGACTTTTGGAAGGCGCATCACAAACATTTAAATGCGTGAGGCGAGGCAGGCGGACGAGGCGTGGAGACCTTGCTCGCGCAAGTTCGCTACAGGAGAGTCGGTGTAGCGATGCGACGCTAGTCGCGTCTGTGCGTCGGGCTGGCGAGGCGCGTGGAGACCTTGCTAGCGCAAGTTCGCTACAAGAGTCGGTGTAGCGATGCGACGCTAGTCGCGTCTGTGCGTCGGGCTTGGCGAGGCGTGGAGACCTTGCTAGCGCAAGTTCGCTACAGGAGGAAGGGTGTAGCGATGCGACGCTAGTCGCGTCTGTGCGTCGGGCTGGCGAGGCGCGTGGAGACCTTGCTAGCGCAAGTTCGCTACAAGAGAGTCGGTGTAGCGATGCGACGCTAGTCGCGTCTGTGCGTAGGGCTGGCGAGGCGTGGAGACCTTGCTAGCGCAAGTTCGCTACAGGAGGAAGGGTGTAGCGATGCGACGCGAGTCGCGTCTGTGCGTCGGGCTTGGCGAGGCGCGCAGACCTTGCTAGCGCAAGTTCGCTACAGAGGGAAGGGTGTAGCGATGCGACGCGAGTCGCGTCTTTGCGTCGGGCTTGGCGAGGTGCGGAGACCTTGCTAGCGCAAGTTCGCTACAGCTTCTTCGCTACGATCTCGCGGACTTTAACCATGTCCTGGCCGAATACGCGGATGCCTTGCGCCAATTTCTCGGTGGCCATCGCGTCTTCGTTCATTAACCAGCGGAAAGATTTCTCGCATACGTCGAGGCGCTCGATGTCGGCGTTCTTGGACTCGGCGGCATCGAGCTTGCGCTCCACTGCTTCGTCCATGCCTTGCAGCTCTTCTAGCAGATTGGGGCTGATCGTGAGTAGATCGCAGCCTGCCAGTTCGAGGATTTCGCCGATATTGCGGAAACTGGCACCCATTACCTCGGTATCGTGGCCAAACTTTTTATAATAGGTGTAGATCTCCTTGACGCTGGCCACGCCGGGATCGTTGGAGCGGTCGTAGCTCACGTCGGTATTGGCCTTAAACCAGTCCAAAATACGCCCGACAAAGGGCGAAATCAGCTGCGCGCCCGCTTCGGCGCAGGCCACGGCTTGTGTCAGCGAGAAAAGCAGCGTCATGTTGCAACGGATGCCCTCCTTTTTTAAAATTTCGGCGGCGCGGATGCCCTCCCAAGTGGAGGCAATTTTGATCAACACGCGCTCGCGCCCGATGCCCGCGGCTTCGTAGAGCGCGATCAGCTCACGCGCCTTGGCCACCGTGGCCTCGGTGTCGAAGGAGAGACGGGCATCCACCTCGGTGGAGACGCGCCCCGGCACGATTTCGAGGATTTTCAGGCCAAACCCGACCAGCAGGTGGTCGATCACTAGATCGACGCGCGCTTCGCCAGTCGCCGACGAATCGCTAGTCGATTGGATCGCATCGTCCAGCACGCCCGCATATTCTGATTTTTGCAGCGCCTTTAAGATCAGGGAAGGGTTGGTCGTCGCATCCTGCGGCGTGTAAGCCGCCAGAGTTTCAAAGTCGCCCGTATCGGCGACCACGGTGGTCATTTTTTTGAGAGATTCGAGTGTATTAGCCATAAGTAAGGAGTCTCTTGGTTTTGTCAGCTCAAGGCAAATCAGATTTTCGTTTTTGTATCAGACTGATTGAAAGGTTGAGTGAATATTACGGCGTTGGAATCCGAATTGACCCTTGCTCTGCATTTCCAGCGTAGCTGGAGACCGCTAATTTGCCCTTATTGACGCTTATTAAATAAGTTTAATTTTTCTGATTAAGTAGAATGTCGAAGAGGTAGCGCGGATTGGCCTCAATCCGCATCTTGATGACACGGGCATCGCTACCGAAACTACGGAATACAGCTACGAGATGCTGCATGAGGCCATGCATCGCTACCGAAACTACCGAATACAGCTACGAGATGCTGCATGAGGCCATGCATCGCTACCGAAACTACCGAATACAGCTACGAGATGCTGCATGAGGCCATGCATCGCTACCGAATAATCAAATTTTTTAGCGAACCCGCGCTACTTGTCCGCCGAGACTCGGGGAGCGAGGGTGGAGTGAAGTTTCTGCGTTTTGCAAGTGGCTACAATAAGCGCTATCCAGCCGCTGATCAACAGCAGCCCTCCTATCGGCGTGATCGGGCCCAACCAGCGCGGCCCGTCCAAAGCCAGCCAGTAAAGCGAGCCCGAAAAGAGCGTCACCCCGATGCAAAAGCAATACCCCGCTACCTTAGCCGCGCGCCCGTCGATGCGCAGAGCGACTAGCAGTAGCAAAGCCAGCGCGTGCCACATCTGGTAGTCGACCGCAGTCTTCCACGTTTCAACAGAGCCCCGCGCTTCCAGCGGCGCTTCCAGCGCATGTGCCCCGAAAGCCCCCAGCACGACGGTCAATAGTGCAAAGACGGCTCCTAAGAGGACGAAGTTTTTCTGATTATTCATGGCAAGGGGGCGATTATAAATTTTGTCATCAAGTAGCACAGGCATCCTGCCTGTGTCTTCAGATCGGTTCACAGGCAAGATGGCTATGCTACTTTTATTAGCAGGCAACTTTTATAATGATTTTAGTGCTTGCTTTTGGTTTCGTACTCACCATTAAAGCGAGTCGAATATGCGTATTAGTTTACTCAATGTATCCGTGCTATCAGCATTCGCTGTGATCACGATCCTGCCTATGCAGTCCACTTTCGGCGATGTTAGCTCATCTGCCGAGGCGGAACGCATGGCTCGTTTGGAGCAACGCTTGCTTGAGCTGGAGCAACGTCTGGCCGACACTGAACAAGAAACTAAGGAAGTCAAAGTGTTGGCTTCTAGTAGTGCAGCTGCTGCCTCTGCTGCCTCTGCGGGCGGCAATAATTCCTCTATTTTAGGAAATGCAGCAACTTTCGACATTCTCGCAGGCAGCGCATGGCGCAATCTCCGCTGGACACAAGAAGAGCAGTGGGAAGGCATCCAACGCGGCGTGACCGAAGAAAGAGTCATTGAGCTACTCGGCTACCCGCCCCGTTCCATCGACTCGCTCAAGCCCAGAATCGACAAGGTTTATTGGTATGAGACCAGCCTGCGTGATCGAAGCTCTGAGGTGCGTGGTAAGGTATCTTTTAAGAAAGGCAAAGTCGTTTCCTACGAAAAACCAAATTTTAGTGCCGTGCCTGCCGTTCAGCAGTCGAGTGCTGCCAAACAGAGGCGCCTGCCTTAATACACTTTTAGCTAAATCCAGCCGGTAATTCTTCCGATTGTGTGAGGCTAGAAAAACAAAACACAAACAAACAAAACACAAACAAACTACACAATATGAAAACAAAAATTGCTATCGCATCTGCATTTATTGCAGCTTCCAGCTTTTCGACTGCGGAGATCGTTATTAACGATTTCCTTTCTTTCGAAGGCTTTGTAGACATGTCCTACGCAACCGCTGACACTGAAGACTTTGCTGGTGCTTCTTCTAACGCGAACAGCTTCCAAATCGACCAAGTTGAAATCAGCTGGTTGTTTGACTTTGATCCGATTACGGCGCAGATCGACCTTCAGTACGAAGACCTTCCCGGTTTTAATACTGCCGTCGAGCAAGCCTTCGCCACCTACCACATGGATGGCGGCAGCGCAATCACAGCTGGTCGTTATGCTTCCATGCTTGGCTTTGAAGCTTTCGAGCCAACTGGTCTCTATCAGTATTCCACAGCCTACTCGTTTTTTCGTAATAACGTTATCGGAACTCCAGGCTACGCTCAAGGTGTTAAATATACGTCAGAAAGCGATACCACTTTCTTCGGTATCTCTCTCCAAGACTCTGGTTTCGGTAGCAACTACGTTGACAGCTTCGGTGGTCCTAATGGTGGTTGGGGTCTTGAAGCTGCAGCCGCCTACTACATGGATAATGGTGTTAGCTTCTTCGTAGGCGGTGCCTATGAAGACGGCGATCTTGGCGATGCATATGTGCTTAACACCTACGTCACTTTTGAAACAGGTGCTTGGATTTTCGCAGCTGAATTGAACTACGGCGATTCTGATGTTGGTCCATCTACTGATGGTTTCGCTGGCCTTCTCATGGCCAACTTTGCTTACAGTGATGCAGCTTCGATTACTGCTCGTGTGAGCTTCTACGATCAAGATAATGCTGGCACTGACGAAAGTGGCTTCGCTTTGACACTAGCTCACGGTTATGCGTTCACAGACAATCTTTTCCTCGTGACCGAAGTTTCTTACGGTGAAGAGGATCAGGATGGTGCAGCTCAAGACTCTGATGTTCTTTTCGGTGCTGTTGAGCTTCTCTTCACCTTCTAATTCGGTTCTCCCGATTTAGAATGTAAAGAAAACTTATTTACAAAGCCCCTTCGGTTCGCCGGAGGGGCTTTTTTTGTGCCTGCAAGTGTAGCGATGCGACGCGAGTCGCGTCTCGGTTTGCCGAACGTAGGCGAGGCGCGGAGACCTTGCTCGCGCAAGTTCGCTACAGAAGGGTGGGCGTAGCGATGCGACGCTAGTCGCGTCTCGGTGTGCCGAGCGCTGGCGAGACGCGGAGACCTTGCTAGCGCAAGTTCGCTACAGAAGAGTGGGCGTAGCGATGCGACGCTAGTCGCGTCTCGGTGTGCCGAGCGCAGGCGAGACGCGGAGACCTTGCTCGCGCAAGTTCGCTACAGGAAGGTGAGTGTAGCGATGCGACGCTAGTCGCGTCTCGGTGTGCCGAACGCTGGCGAGACGCGGAGACTCGCTACAGAAGAGTGAGCGTAGCGATGCGACGCTAGTCGCGTCTCGGTGTGCCGAACGCTGGCGAGACGCGGAGACCTTGCTAGCGCAAGTTCGCTACAGAAGAGTGAGCGTAGC
>Ga0307933_1000369_pt1 | contig 42389 bp, 34 predicted proteins | sample OrgLakmetageno88_FD_201811 | JGI IMG/M metagenome (GOLD analysis project Ga0307933, IMG submission 201811) | Saline water microbial communities from Organic Lake, Antarctica - #88 | ecosystem: Environmental > Aquatic > Non-marine Saline and Alkaline > Saline | place: Antarctica: Organic Lake... | reverse complement strand
ATGATATTAACGTTTCATAATATTAGTTCGATTAGGTTTATCTTGGCGTACCAGAGGCGCAGGGGCGCAGAGGTCTCAAGCAGTGATCCGAGACTTATTCAGGGAGGCCGTTCACACAGCGTGTGATGCCCGACTTCATCACTTCGCCTCCAAAATTGAGTAAATATCCAAGCTTATTTCCGGTCAGGCGTAGGTAGGTTTGAGTTTGTTTCTTGTTTGCGGGGGAGACTTTCTCGACAGACTTGAGTCCTGCAATGACTTTGTCTTCGATCAACTTTGTTCCTATTGCATTTTCATCCATCACTTTAACCTCTGCGCCCCTGCGCGAGACTAATACGTCTGCCTGTTCTTCTGTCATTTTGCTACGCCCCCGATTCATTCCCCTTCGGCGGGACTTACAGCATTCCCCTCCGGCGGGGCTCAGAAGCATCTACGGCAGACCTCCGTCACGCAGAGCAGCAGAGATCGCGGGAAACTCATGGCGATTGCTTTGCAGCTTTTTTCGAAATCACAAATTATGAGGCGCAGCAGTATCGCTTATTCATAAATACTTCAAATGTCTAGCTGCTAGGCATTTTTAATGCTCAAAATGAAGGCATTTATTACTGTTAGAAAAAATTTGTTATGCACCCAACTAAATCTTTATTAATTGGCTACTGCTGATCAATTTGGCAGGGATCCTCCATCAGAGCCACCCACCATTGAGCAACTAGTGCGCTTGCTCAGCCGTATAGGTGGACACCTCGGAAGAAAACACGATGGCTTCCCCGGGCCCCTAGCCATTGCGCGAGGCATGAACAGAGTCTTCCAATTCCTGGCATTCGATCAGGTAATTAAATCATGCAATACTTGTGTATCAGCCCATGCTTAATCAGGGAAGGAGCTCTCAGATAGGGGAATTTAATACGCAATGGCATTGGGCATAAATCCGCGTCCCGCTCAACACGTGCAACACCCAACCGGGATCTTCAAAGAGCCTGCCCCTGGAGGGATTTTAAGGACAGCCACGTCTCCGGGACCCTAAACATGGGGGTCCTCAAAATCTTCAATGACAACAATTACGGAACGCCCTCTGCGCAACCTCCAAAGTTTCAAACATTGGAAACCGAAATGGAGCCAGTTGGTTCCTTTGATTAAAAAACCCTTATTTATCGGGAGGAGTCATCCAAGGACAATCATATTGCCACTCTGGATCTCTGCGTTTGCCGCAAAAAAACGTCGGTTTTGATCCGCTATCTAAAAACCAGTTAAGGTATCCGCAGAAAGCGGATGCCCATCAAGCGTGATACTTCGCGCTTCCAGCCCGACACCGACCGAGTCAAAAAGAAGCACCGCTTTGCCGTCTTGCACCTCCCACGATTTGAACACCGGCCCATGAGAAACACCTGCTTTGCCATAGACTTCAGCAAGCACTCGCGCGACGAATCGTTCGGCGGGGATCTCTTTGTAGCGGGGGTGAATATCCTTTTGCTCGCCGCCGTCGGTGAGGGTGATCGTTAAAAACTCCAGAGAGCCGCAGCTGCACAGCATCTGCAGTGTCCCCAGCAGAACTGGCGGCCTCGACAGGCCGCGCAGACGCACACAACCAGCCGGCAACCAAGGTTAGCAGAAGACATCCCACCCCTTTATTTCGAGTATTTTTTCTCATATGGATTCTTCTTAAAACGCAATTATTTCTTTTTCGCAGTGAGCTCTAGCCAGTCAAGATTGACTCCCTGCCCGCGGCCTTTGATTTCAATTCGGTTCTCATTGCCCGGCTTCAACTGAACGGTCTGCTTCACTTGTTTAATTTCATTCCATGAACCGGTGACCGGGAATACAACATTTTGTGATTTTCCGTTAACAATCAGCTCACTACGGGCGTTTTCTAACGCCGTTGCATAGGCAATGGTCAGCTCGAAGGTTCCGCCGGAACCGCCATCGACACTCAGGACACACCCCGCACCGTCCTGATGCAATCCATGAACGAGGCCGCCGCCAGCCGTGGCTCCACCGAACAGCTCGCCCGCTTCGGCTTCATAGCGCCCTGCTTTTCGAGCAGCCGAAACCACTGGCACAATCGAATTGCCGGCGGTGTATCCATTCTGATTGAAGGCATCGACTGTAATAAAATACTCCTTTTCATTCTCAAGACAGCTGATCACAACACTGCTGGTGTTGTAGAACTGATTGGCGAGATAGAGACGGTCGGTTTCCTGCCCATAACGCACCACGTAGCCGTCAGCACCTTCAACCAGTTCCCAGCGGACTTCCATCTTGCGGCGGTCCCCTTTCCGCTCAACTTCAAATTCCGGTGCCGCCGCTTTCGCTCCGTGGCCCTTGCCGAAAACACGCAGTCCGCGCAGTGCGAACTTTCCACCGTAGGGTGTGTAGGTATTTACGAGGCGTACATAGCGAGCTTTAACTGGTTTTTGAACCATGGTGAAATCGTGTGGTCGGTCCTCCATATTCTTTCGCTTATCGATGATCGAGAACCAATTTTTTCCGTCGATCGAGCCAAGCACCTGATACCGAATTGCCGCATCGGGCTCGTCGCCGGTTTTCAGTTCGTATTCGCCAAAGTTTGCTTGGACCGCTTCAACCGTGCAGACGTTTTGCAGATCGACCTCAAACCACTCTCCTTCATTTCCGCTTGCTGCTGCCCAAAAGGTCATGATCTCTTCATCCACAGCGGCCTCGGCCGGACGCGCATCCGTCGCGGTCGACGAGGCTTTGACAGGGCGGTTGACTGATAGCAAATTCATCCCATTCCAGAGCGATGCTGCGGGATCTGAACGTCGCTCCTGCGGCACCATCGTCGGATAATCACCGAGCCAGGTGTCGCTCAGCAGAGTTCCGTTCGCGTCAATCGAAGTCGGAAACAAGCTAATACGTCGTTCAAAACGGTCGAACGTCCAGACAGATGAGAGCGCAAGCGTCCACCAATTTCCGTAGCGGTCTTTGAAGACCTCGCCGTGCGCGGAGCCTGGCGAAAATCCCGTGAGCTTCTGCGTGATCGGGTTATGTTGCTGATAGGTATACGGCCCGAGAATGTTGGTGGACGTGTACACCCCATTCGCGTAGGCGTTGTTCAGGCCGGGAAGCGAATAGATATAGTAATAGGTTCCGTTGTTTTTGACCAGTTGTCCACCTTCAACCCAACCGTGTGAATCGCGATGATCCATTCCACGCCTACCTGCAATCACCCCTTCCCATCCACGGTTTTTGACATCAGGCATAAAAAATTTATGCGATTCGCCCTTCGGTATGAAATCGTTCATGTCCATCGCTTGAAGAAATAAAAAGCCATCATGAAAGCATCCATAATTAATCCAAAGCTTACCGTCGTCATCCAGAAAAAACTGAGCGTCGGGTCTGCGCCAGCCTTCTGATGACACCTGCTTCCATGAGTCGGGGTCCTCCGGGGTTTGAGTGGAGTAAACCGGATTTGGGCCATTGCCGTCCTTGAAGAAGAGCGTATCCCCGATCGTGACGACTGTCGGCGCGTAGCGCCGCAGCCCCGGTAGCTTTTCGATCGACGACGGTTTGAGCGATATCCAATCAACCAGATTTTCACTCTGCCAGTAGCCGTCGGACATAGAGCTGAATAGATAATAGTTGCCCTTAAATATGGCGATACTCGGGTCGGCCCCCTCACGCACCCAGAGCGAATTTTTTATCTTTGGATCTCTTTCTTCATTTGGCCGCTGCACCTGGTAATTCAGATTCAGCGGATTGCAGTAAACCGGCACCTCGCCTTTGACCTCAGCGATCGTTGCCGTGCTCGCGTTAGCGGAGATTGCCGACGCCAGCATCACGCAAAGCAACCACAGTCTGGTTTGCATGATGGACTTAATTAAACTGCCCAGAACGCTCGTTATTTCTATTAGCATTTTAATTTTTATACACATTGTTTCAGTTTCCATTTCCACGCTTATATTTTTCACCTTGATTCATATCACTCCTGATTGACTGTTCGCATGGGCGTCGGTCAGATAGACCCCGTCACGGGCGAGCTGATCGATATTCGGTGTCTGGATGTTCGAATTTGTATTTCGCACTAAAAACGTGCGTTCTTAATCTTCGAGGTGATCTTTTGATGCCACTTAATATCGTCCCAAAATCCGAAGTGCGGATGGGTAAAGTTAGAGGTGCAGATAAAACGGTAGTTGTCGTGCTTGAGGCAGAGATCCACACAGATTTCCGCCGCCTCACGGTGAAAGCGCCAGTCCAAGTCGGGATGGTCGTGCCATCCAACGGTTCCCCATCCTTCGGTATTGCCACAGACGATTCCGTGCTTGCGTGCATCCACGGCGACGGCGGTTATCACTTGGTCCATCCACTCGATCTCCGTTTGACGGTTTTCCTCCCAGAATTTCCGCATGATCGCAAACTCTTCTTTAAGATCCACGTCGTTGGGATGATACCCTATTTCTCCTGCCCCTGGAATACGTCTATTGAACCAGATATGGCGGTCGAGCGCGTCAAATTCTGAAATATCAACGTGTCCATAGGACGAGGAAATCGACGCAAAATAATCGCACTGCGGGAACGCCTTACGCACATCACGAACCAGATTGATGATGAAACTGTTGTAAAATTCCTTCTCGACCGGATTGTTTCGTCCGGTTTCAACCATATCAGGATCGGGTAGATGCGCATCGGGATTATCCGCATTAAATTGCTTGAGGTCCGAGCGCTTCGCTCGTTCCTGCTTCAGCCAATCGTAGCCGTGCCAATCGGGATATTCGTTCAGCAGATCGACATACATAACGTTTTCGTCAAGCAGCCCGTTTTTTTCCAAAAACGCCAGCGTCTCCATCCACGCGCGACGCAAGCCGCCCTCTTCATTAAAAATCGCCGTCCGATCCACACCATGCCGCATGAACCAAGAAGACAGTCCAACTTTAATGCCGTATTTTTTGCAAAGCGGCAGAAATTCGAGCAACGCTTCGCGCGGGCGGAAGGTCATGGTTTGATCGTTGCCCCACATCACCGGGCGATTTCGAGGTTTACGAACCGAAAGGAATTCCTCCTGCAGTCGACCGTTCGTATCCGCCGCCACAAACTGCGGCATGCAGTCCATCCGGATCGAATCGTAACCGCGCAGCGCAAGTCCTTCGAGCACCTGCTCCCAGTTCTCGAAAGAGCCGTTCGGGTGATGCCGTAGAATCCAACTGAAGTCCCACATCGCATTCGCAGTGTTTTTCTTTAATTGAGAAATTCGTCCGCTCTGGTTTTGAAAGTTTGGCACTTGTCCGAGCGCATTGGCGAAAGGAGTCGCCGCCAGGGCACCCACACTTGCGGTTGTTATAAAAGTTCTTCTATTCATAGTATACTTCTGTTAAATTACATGGAGGCTTCACCGAGTGTGAAACTTTGTATCTCCAACTCTGTAACTGTTTCAGGCGCGGTCCATTTCCCAATAATCAAATCGGAAATACTCGACACATCTGACCCAAAATTTTTCTGCACGATCTGTTTGAGGTTCCAAGACAAACGGTGCCACTCCCCATCACTCAGAGCTTCGTCCACCAATACACCGCTGTCCAACGTAGGGAATTGCGGCTGTTTTTTCACGATCGGCAACTGATACCATTTTTTTGGATCGTCCCCGACACGGAAAAGTATACTAACGGGTGCCGTCTGCTTAACCCGCACGCGCATATCCAACCAAGGCGCTTGGTTAAGGTCGATTTCCCCTTTAAAAATCCAACGAGAGTTGAATGGCACGACACCGTTACTGATCGTCAGCGTTACCGTCGGCTCGGCAGCAGCGATCTCACCACTTAATTGGGTTTGCCCATCGCGCTGCGGCCAGCAGTTTGGATCCATCAAGTCAGCTTTGTAAAAGACCGGATCGATCACCAGCGACTCCATATTGATCAGCACCGGGGCGCTTGCACCATACGATTCACCTGCCCGCAGCGTGACGGCTTCTCCACTTTCCGAGTCACGCACGATCACACGTCCTTCCATCACACTCAGTTTCCCTTTAAAGAGAGCCAGCACAGCCGTGCCGTCCGACTCCCGCTGAATCGCGATCTGGCCTTCCTGTTGCATGACCACCTGACTGCCCGAACTGAGCTGGATTTCAACGGCGGACCCAGACGCTGTTTTCAAATTATCGCCTAGCCCCAGGCTCATTCCTGCGGTGACTGGCATCCAGCCCGACTCGGTCATTGCAAAAACCATCACGTCGCCTTTGACCTCAGCGATCGTTGGCATGCTGGCGATCGCGGAGGTTGCCGAGACCAGCATCACGCAAAGCAACCCCAGTCCGGTTTGCACCCTGGACTTAATCAAGCCGCCCAGAGTGCCCGTTATTCCTATTTTCATTTTAATTTTCATACTCATTATTTCTGTTTTTATTGTTAAGCTCATTATGTTTACGAATTTCCGTTACCCTTTCATGTCCTCAAGCTCGATCCCCTTAGTCTCGCGCACACATTTCAACACCAGAAACAGCGAGATAAATGCGCACGTAGCATACACGGAATAGGCACCCGCGAGCAAACCACAGCTCAAACCAATTAATTTCTTCATATTATTTGCTCTTAAATATAGCGAAGCACGGATCGGCCTCCTAGCGCACCCAGACCTCCGAGTTCCGTCTGGAATCCGGATGTAGCACCTGATTGTCTAGGTGTTGCAGATTGCAGTAAACCTGCACCGCCGCACCCATTACCAAAACAGGTGCGAGCAGTGCAAGCAGTGCGCCGATTCGTTTGATTGGTTGAATCGAATTTGTATTTCGCACTAAAAACGTGCGTTCTTAATCTTCGAGGTGATCTTTTGATGCCACTTAATATCGTCCCAAAATCCGAAGTGCGGATGGGTAAAGTTAGAGGTGCAGATAAAACGGTAGTTGTCGTGCTTGAGGCAGAGATCCACACAGATTTCCGCCGCCTCACGGTGAAAGCGCCAGTCCAAGTCGGGATGGTCGTGCCATCCAACGGTTCCCCATCCTTCGGTATTGCCACAGACGATTCCGTGCTTGCGTGCATCCACGGCGACGGCGGTTATCACTTGGTCCATCCACTCGATCTCCGTTTGACGGTTTTCCTCCCAGAATTTCCGCATGATCGCAAACTCTTCTTTAAGATCCACGTCGTTGGGATGATACCCTATTTCTCCTGCCCCTGGAATACGTCTATTGAACCAGATATGGCGGTCGAGCGCGTCAAATTCTGAAATATCAACGTGTCCATAGGACGAGGAAATCGACGCAAAATAATCGCACTGCGGGAACGCCTTACGCACATCACGAACCAGATTGATGATGAAACTGTTGTAAAATTCCTTCTCGACCGGATTGTTTCGTCCGGTTTCAACCATATCAGGATCGGGTAGATGCGCATCGGGATTATCCGCATTAAATTGCTTGAGGTCCGAGCGCTTCGCTCGTTCCTGCTTCAGCCAATCGTAGCCGTGCCAATCGGGATATTCGTTCAGCAGATCGACATACATAACGTTTTCGTCAAGCAGCCCGTTTTTTTCCAAAAACGCCAGCGTCTCCATCCACGCGCGACGCAAGCCGCCCTCTTCATTAAAAATCGCCGTCCGATCCACACCATGCCGCATGAACCAAGAAGACAGTCCAACTTTAATGCCGTATTTTTTGCAAAGCGGCAGAAATTCGAGCAACGCTTCGCGCGGGCGGAAGGTCATGGTTTGATCGTTGCCCCACATCACCGGGCGATTTCGAGGTTTACGAACCGAAAGGAATTCCTCCTGCAGTCGACCGTTCGTATCCGCCGCCACAAACTGCGGCATGCAGTCCATCCGGATCGAATCGTAACCGCGCAGCGCAAGTCCTTCGAGCACCTGCTCCCAGTTCTCGAAAGAGCCGTTCGGGTGATGCCGTAGAATCCAACTGAAGTCCCACATCGCATTCGCAGTGTTTTTCTTTAATTGAGAAATTCGTCCGCTCTGGTTTTGAAAGTTTGGCACTTGTCCGAGCGCATTGGCGAAAGGAGTCGCCGCCAGGGCACCCACACTTGCGGTTGTTATAAAAGTTCTTCTATTCATAGTATACTTCTGTTAAATTACATGGAGGCTTCACCGAGTGTGAAACTTTGTATCTCCAACTCTGTAACTGTTTCAGGCGCGGTCCATTTCCCAATAATCAAATCGGAAATACTCGACACATCTGACCCAAAATTTTTCTGCACGATCTGTTTGAGGTTCCAAGACAAACGGTGCCACTCCCCATCACTCAGAGCTTCGTCCACCAATACACCGCTGTCCAACGTAGGGAATTGCGGCTGTTTTTTCACGATCGGCAACTGATACCATTTTTTTGGATCGTCCCCGACACGGAAAAGTATACTAACGGGTGCCGTCTGCTTAACCCGCACGCGCATATCCAACCAAGGCGCTTGGTTAAGGTCGATTTCCCCTTTAAAAATCCAACGAGAGTTGAATGGCACGACACCGTTACTGATCGTCAGCGTTACCGTCGGCTCGGCAGCAGCGATCTCACCACTTAATTGGGTTTGCCCATCGCGCTGCGGCCAGCAGTTTGGATCCATCAAGTCAGCTTTGTAAAAGACCGGATCGATCACCAGCGACTCCATATTGATCAGCACCGGGGCGCTTGCACCATACGATTCACCTGCCCGCAGCGTGACGGCTTCTCCACTTTCCGAGTCACGCACGATCACACGTCCTTCCATCACACTCAGTTTCCCTTTAAAGAGAGCCAGCACAGCCGTGCCGTCCGACTCCCGCTGAATCGCGATCTGGCCTTCCTGTTGCATGACCACCTGACTGCCCGAACTGAGCTGGATTTCAACGGCGGACCCAGACGCTGTTTTCAAATTATCGCCTAGCCCCAGGCTCATTCCTGCGGTGACTGGCATCCAGCCCGACTCGGTCATTGCAAAAACCATCACGTCGCCTTTGACCTCAGCGATCGTTGGCATGCTGGCGATCGCGGAGGTTGCCGAGACCAGCATCACGCAAAGCAACCCCAGTCCGGTTTGCATCATGGACTTAATCAAGCCGCCCAGAACGCCCGTTATTCCTATTTTCATTTTAATTTTCATACTCATTATTTCTGTTTTTATTGTTAAGCTCATTATTTTTACGAATTTCCGTTACCCTTTCATGTCCTCAAGCTCGATCCCCTTAGTCTCGCGCACACATTTCAACACCAGAAACAGCGAGATAAATGCGCACGTAGCATACACGGAATAGGCACCCCCCAGACCGATGCCACTCAGCATGATCGGGAACGTCATGGTAATCACAAAATTGGCCCCCCACATCGCGATGCCGCTGACGGCCAGCGCCGATCCGCGGAACTGATTCGGGAACATTTCACCCAGCAACACCCACACGACTGGGCCCCAGGAAAAGTTAAAAAACACCACATACAGATTGGCGGCCAGCAGAGCGATCGGCCCAGCGCTGCCAGTCAAAGTCAACTGCCCCGCCTCATCCACAGCGGCCTGACTGAACACCACCGCCAGGATGCCGAGCGTAATGAACATACCCACGGAACCAATCAACAGCATGGGCCTGCGCCCGATCCGGTCGACCGCTATCAGCGCCGCAATACAGGCACCGATACTGACCGCACCGCTGATAACATTGATCAACAGTGAGTGGCTTTCGTTAAAGCCCGCCGACTGCCACAACACGGAGCCGTAGTAAAACACCACGTTAATGCCAACGAACTGTTGAAAAGCCGCCAGTGCGATGCCGACCCATACGATCGGACGAAAGCCGAACTTCCCGAGGATATCTCTAAAGCGCGGACGGTGATGATCGCTGGCCAGCGTCCCTTCAATTTCGTCGTATTTACTCTGTGCGGAATCACCCATCAGCTTGCTCAATACCTTAAGGGCTTGCTCTTTTTTACCAGAGGCCACGAGGTAACGCGGGCTTTCTGGGATAAACAAAAGTGCAAAGAAAAAGGTAACGGCCGGAATCAATTCGATCCAAAACATCCAACGCCAGGCCTCGTAGCCCAGCGCCAACACCTCCAGCGTGCTACCCGCCGCGCGGGCGATCAAATAGTTGCTTAAAAACGCACAAAACAAGCCGCTGATAATTGCGACCTGCTGGAGGGAAGACAGCATGCCACGATATTTTGCAGGAGCCACTTCGCTGATATAGGCCGGTGCCAACACTGAGGCCGCACCCACCGCGAGGCCACCCAGCACACGGTAGACGATGAATTCCGCAGAAGTCTCCGAAATACCAGAGCCCCAGGCGCTGATCGTAAAAAAGACCGCGGAAGCCAGCAATAGATACCGACGTCCGAAGCAGTCGGCCAGTCGCCCGGCAACGAAGGCACCCGCCGCACAGCCGAGCAGCATCGATGCCACATTAAAGCCCGTGCCAACGCTGTCGGAATTGAAGGCGATGCTCAGCCCGTCGACCGTTCCATTGATGACGCCCGAATCAAACCCAAACAAAAATCCGCCAATGGTCGCCACCAGCGTAATTAGAATCACAAATCCTGTTTGATGCTTAACCTCTGACATAATTAATTCCTTAAAAATTACATATTAGCATAAGTGCGGCAGTCGCGACACCTCATTATGCGTTTATAATCTGTTGATTTGCGACATTTGACGCATTCATTTCATTTGCGCGAGTCTGCCAGATGAGTTGTGATCTAATCGGACAAAAGATCATCGAGGATACTCTTATCAAATTCCGCAAAAACGACTTCGAGCATCTGCAACCATTTAAAGAACAACTGAAAAAACGCCTACTCGAAAGTCCCGTCCTACATGCCGACGAAACTGGAATTAAAATTGGCAGAAAAACTGAGTGGCTTCATGTTTTGTGCGATCAGAAGTTCACTTCCCTGTGGGCAAGTGATCACCTTGGGGGCAAGGCTATTGATGAAATGGGCGAAACGCATTCTCCGTTCAGCTCAGCAACATAGCGTCGCGAGCGACCTCCAATTCGGACGCTTTTCAAAAATGCTCTTGCTCCAGCAGTTCATCGAAACGCCCACGCTCAGATTTTTCTAACAGTCGAACCGCTACTTGACTAAATGTAATTTTATGAGCATTTTCATTTACTTTCATTCTCGTCGCCAAATGAAGCCGAACCGCTCTCAAGCTGACAAACTCACACAAGTGAACCACACAAATAAAACACATTCCGGTTATGAATATCCAAAACCCGTCCCCAGCTCAGGAAACCCTATGTATCCTCGTATCCCTAGGACTTATCACCGCAAAAGAGTCCGAAACAGTCAAGCAACTCGAGAACAGCGCTGGGCATCTTCGCAGCGCCATCAATGCCGCCGAGACGATTCACCTACATGTCAAAGTCGACGATACAGATCTTCTTCCCGTCAATGACTTCATCGACGCCGGAGCCCAGCTTGACCATCAAAAACCCGGCTTTGTGAAATACCGTTTCCCCGGTGAGGTGAACGCAATTTTTTCCCATATCAAAGTCGCGCAGGAAGAACTGGCCGAAACCGAAAGCAACCGAAGACCGCGACCTTTTTTGGATCATATCGGAATCGACCTCCGAGAAGACACCCCTGCGAATAGAGAACTTTTTGACGCCCTTCCCAAGCTCGGAGGCACTATGGAGTGGGGGCACGCGGCGCAGGGTAGCAGCGGAAAGCCGGTCTACTGTTGTCACGTCGAGGTCGCGGAAAAACACTGGCTCTACCCCAAAGAAAACGGGTGTCCCGGGATCCCTCTCGAGTTTGCTTTTGGACCCCTCATCGTTAATATCGACAGCAGCGGATGCGACCTCAGACCAGCCAACCCCTTAACGACCGCTCCCGACGCAATCCCCACTTGTGAGGCTCGTTCCGCCTGCAGCCAAGTCGGGAAAGAGCAGCCCGAACCCGCAGCTGACTAAGTTGATGGGTATCAGGAGGGTTCAAGATTGCGGTAGATCGACAGCCGATGGAAGCGGTTCGGACGATTGCGCGGACTGGTCGCGTGCCGTCACCAAAATGAACTCGGCGAAGTATCGTCGTGCGCTTTTCGAGCGGTGCTCAGAGAGCTAGAGCAGCGGAGCTTTCGAACCCGTGCCGTCGCCAACTCGACCGATCAAGGCGGCGCCAAGAGGTGCGTGACCTGAACGAGAGCGCAACCAACAAACGCAGCGCGCTGTGCTAACAGTAACTCTAACGGCCGAGACCGTAGACATTCTCGCCTACACGTGCAGCTCTAGCAAACCTCACATATCATAAGCACAAGAGCACTGAACGTGAGCTGCACGTTGTGCCTTGGGCTCTGCACGTATCGACAAATCTCACTCCTCACCCTGACGCATCGACTCGCGCAGGGCGGCTTCGGCTTCGGCACTCCAGTAGCCGCAATCGAGGCGGATAAAAACGGAAGTATAGGGCAACACCAAGTCGGTCTTAATAATGACCACCTTAAAGCTTTCCCCTGCTTCGTCGAGCTGCTTAATGATCGCTTCGTGTAGCAACGTTTGCGCACCGCTGCCCTTCAATACCGACTGCAATTCGGCGCGCAAAGATTCGATTCCTGGCGCATCCGTTTCAGCGACATGCTCAAGTTCCGCATCGATAAAAATTACCGGACGCACATGTTTTTGCTGCGCAATCAAATCGAGCACTTGGCTCACCACCTCCACGTGATTGCCGCCCACGTAGACGGTTTCGATACCAGGCGCAATCTGCAGCGGATAAGCGGAATCCGCCACCACCACCCAATTACGATGCCCCAACAGCGGCAATTGCTCGGATAAATCCTTTTTCCAACCTGCCTGTGCATTTGCAGCAAGGCAGGTGAACGCGATCAATAGGCGGATGATGTTTTTTACATTTTTTGTCATCATCTTCTACTTACACTTGAATCTGGATTTCGAGCAACTGCCCCGTCTGCATGGCAGTGGCATCGGCCAACTGGATCTCAACGCGGTCGTCCACCATACTGAAATCTGCGGCAAGCATCGCTCCGTCCAATGTGACCTGCACGTTCGCAGCATTTATACCAGACGAAAGGACGAAGCCCAGCTGCTTGAGATTCAATCGACCATGATTGAGTTGCAGCGTTTCCGTCTGCAGCTGCGGCTGACACTGCTGCGCAAACGTGCCCCAGCCTTCGGCGGCAATAAACGGTGCGCGGAAGTTCTCCGGCGATAGACGTGGCGCAAAACAAATCACTCCTTTGGGACCATGGTATTCGAAACCGCAAACACTCACGAACACACCGTGACTCGCCATCGCCCGGGAATAGTGGTCGCCGCATTCGATTTCGTTATAAGGGTTACGCAGTGACGGACTATAGCGCTCATGTATGGCCTTGGTGATTGCCAGGCCTTCCTCCACGAGCCCTTCGGCGATCATGTGCCCTGCGGCTTGATACTCGAATCCGGTCATGCACTCATTAAAATAGCCGGCGAATCCATGCGTGGGCCTGCCACCGCGGGCAGCGATCTCGCCGCCCTTAGGGAAGGTCGTCATGATCAACCCGCCCTCGCCCGGCATGGCATACCAACGGCCCGTTTTATAAGCATTACGATACGCTGCCACATCGGGTGTAAAATTGTAGCGCCACAGTGCCTTGAGCGCACTCTTGGTCTCCTCCTTCGGAAGGACGCGACTGAGCCCGAGTTGATGCGCCCATCCCTGCCCCAGCACCTGATCAATGTGGCAACCAATGCCGGAACCAAGTGCATCAGGATGATCGGGATCGCGCTGTTGATAATAATATTCGCCGTCAAACAGGTTTTCGGTCAGCCACTTGCCTCCCCGCTCGGCGAGCGTGTTGCACTCGCCGGCGAAGCTACTGTCGCCCATTTCCACTGCCATCGCCGAGCCCGCACGCAGCGCTGCGATATAGAGCGAACTGATCCAAGAGATGGGACCATACCAGTTGGCATCAAGCGTGTTGTACTGCTTGCCTTCGAGCACGCCATTGCCGTCGCGATCCTCAGCAATGAGATACTGGATCGATTCCTTTACCCGCGGCCAAATCCGACCCAAGAATGCATCGTCTGGCGACATCGTGTGCTCGCGGTAAACGCGCAGAATCGTGCCGCTTTGACCATCCATGGCTTCGTGCGTGACTTGCTCGCCGCGGTAGCCAATGATTCCATTGGGCTGGAAAGCCACGCCATAGTCGACCCCTTCGCGGGTGATGCGCTCGAGCTCTGGAAACACGCGACTGATCGATTGCGCATAATGCCAGACATGGATGCATGTGCCGCCACAGCAGGTCACACCTTCCATACCATAAAAACGTCCGCCTTCCATGCGCACACAAGTAGTACTCGCCAGTGTCGAAGTATTGATAAACGTCCGGTCCAGTAACCAGTACGGCAGGGTTGAATCATACCAAGTCTCATGCCATTGACGTGTGCGTGCATAGAGTTCCTCATAGCGGTTCGTCAGCGCATCGACGGCCGCCAAGCTAGAAGGAAAACGCTCTGCATAATAATGCCCGGTGCCAACCTGTGGAATGGCATTCGGAAATCGCCACGCTACCGTAAAGCTCACCGTTGCCGCCTCGCCTGGCTGCAATAAAAGCGTTTTGCCGACCGCACCCACAGGGCCCTGTCTAGTGGCACTGCGCACGGTTTCAGCTCCGGCCGCAAACAGTGCCTTCTGGTCACCGGAAGGAAGCTCGGCCGCAGCAAAGACCGCATCGCCATGGTCGAGCACCGCCAGCGTCATCTCACCAAAATCACGACGCTGGTTCAATGGCTCTGCTTTGTAATTGGAACGATCCGAGAAGGTAATATCATCCACCCCCAGATGCCCCCATCCTTCGGCCGAATTGTCCACGATCCGCAAGCGCGCGGTTTGTCCCTCGTATTGGGCGACATCAAAGCTCTCGCGTTGCATTTCGTTTTTGTTTTTACCTCCCACTTTAGCGACGACCTCGCCGTTGATCAGCAACTGTAGCGATTGTTTATTCAGATCGCTCCCCCCGCTGATCAGAGCGTTGATATAGCGCCGCTCGATGGTAAAGGGGTTGGAAGTCATCACACCCATGTGCGCATCGCCTGCTGCGGGAGTCTCCCCCAGCCGCGTGTTGTGAGAATTCACCAGCCGCTCGCCCTGTGCTCCGACACCGGCTTGGTAGCGAGGCATGGTCGCCACGACCACCGGGCCCGATCCAAATGCAGAGCCTTCCACCGTCCACTTCTCGTACGTGTCCGATTCAAAGTTTTCGTATACCACATCTGGGCGATCTTTCACATCCGCTCTGTTCGCATGCTTCTCCATGGTATACTGCACATACGTGGCGCCCTTGCGCCGTCCAACTGTATTCACAAATTCCCCCGCTCCCTTATTCCCCGAGTCCTTCAAAATCGGATTCGCCAGATGCCCCGCCAGCGAAACCTCGACCGGTGCCGACGATGGGTTGCTCACGGTGTAGCGCATCACCGTAAGCGGCAACGAGGAATCATCCGTCTCCAATGGACTGAAGGGTGAAAATGCCTCCAATGAGACCGTTACCGGACAGCGATCATCCGCATAATCCACAAAGCCCATCGGATATGCCCCACGAAAGCGAACTTTGGAAAATCCGCTTTGATCCAATGTATGAATGCTCTCCTTGCCTTCGCTGCGCGCACGCAGCGTGAAGCCGATATCGATACCAGGCTCATCCCCCGACACCATGGGTTTTGCGTAGTGCGTCCCTTTCGAATCAGACTGATTGCCCTTCGAATCGATCTTACGCCATACGTTAAAAATATCCCAATGCCAAAGGCGACCGTCGCCACTCAAATAGACTTGGCCGCAGCACAGCCCGCCCACTGGCATACCGATGTATTTGAGTTCCTGCTCCCAACCGGAAAACACCTCCGCTTCGCCCCGTTCGTAAAGGGAACGCACCCATACCTTGCTCAGCTTTTTATCGACCGGCACCAACTTCTCAAAATCGCTGACTTCAAACGGCCCCGCCATCACAGGAAAGCCTTTGCCGAGCCCCATCGCCATCAACGCTGCGGCACCGAATCCGGTATTTTTGAGGAACAGACGTCTGCCCAGTTCAGGGGGATTTATATTTGAGTGCTCAGAATTATTCATAATTGATTTTATAAAAGGAGTTGGGTTATTTTGAAGACATTTGTTCTATTATTGATGTGACAGTATAACATATAAACCATCATGCACAATGCTCCAGACTCACACAAAAATACCCCAAACTCAGCAATCCACAGGCTCACCGCTCGGATCGAGCCCCCGTGCCTCAAAACCTGGATTGGCGATCGGTTCGCATTGGCCAATCTCAGGGCCATGATAATGCGCCAGCGCCTCGGCAATTTCGTAATCACCATCGTTTGCGTGAACAATAAACTCCAAAGCTTCGTGCTCCGTATCAAAGGTCCACAGAGCCCAGCCTCGAACACCCAACACATAGGTGGCATCGCGAAACGCCACAAGGGCTTTGGCATCATCCGCCGTCTCATACTTGATCTGCCGATTCACGAAGAAGCTATATTCGCCAATGAACAGCGGCTTACGATTGAGAATACCGGGCACAGTATACCAGCCGCCATGCGTCAGCATCGCTTGATAATCAATTAGCGGAATACTATTCAGTGTTGGGATCACATACACGCCGTGCGCATGCGCACGTTTGAGGGAATCGACAAAGTTTGCCATATAGCTTTCGTCCAGCCCACGGGTTGAATCATCATCCCCGGCAATCCCCGGCTGTTGTGGATATCTGCCATTGATAAAAAAATATATATATAGACATGCGAGTCTAGGCAACGTGGAATTAAAATGTAGCTGCGTGTGTATGCCCTTGGTTACTTCAGCCGCAGTTCCACAGTGCCAACGCATGCGACGAACCGACGCGGGCTAAAGGTTTCGACAGGCTCAACCGAGCACACCGCACTACTCTATTTACAGTAAGCCTCGGAGCGATGAACAAAAAAAGGCCCGCTGCCGAAGCAACGGACCTTTACACTATATAACCCTATATAAAAAGTTAAGTGCTAAAATCTAGCGACGACGGCGAATCGCCACAGCCCCCAGAGCCAATAGGCCACCGAGCAGCGCGTAAGCAGACGGCTCTGGAATCGCCTGAATCATAACAGCTGTGATGAGCGGATTATCGAAATTACTCGTAAGCGACAGTGTTAGATCACCCAAGCCACCTCCGCCGTCGGTCACGACGATATTATTAAACAACAGATCCTGGGTGGAACTGAGGTAGCGTGCACTCCGAATAGCCGGATCCATAATCGGGCCCCCGTTCACAGAGACCGAGGTCACCTCCCCCGCGTCCCCCGCACTTGCCTTGCTGTAGAAATACACATTGTAAGTCAACGAGGCATCCAGACCAGCGATAGTCAGCGTGGCAGGCGAGGCACTCGATGCAAACCAGAAACCATTGATTTCCTCGGTGGACCAAGTGCTGTCGCCGGAAGGTGTCGCATCACCAATCCCGCTCCAACCACTCTGGTCAAGTGTATTAGTGTTAGTAAAATTGTCCGGCGTCATCGAGAGGTCCAAAAAGTTGCCCTGCGAATCGATCATCTGGGTGGTATTGCCAGTCGTTGAGTTGTTGGGATTATTCGCAAAGGTATAGCTATTAAAGTAATCCTCAGCGACAGCTCCCGTCGGGCCGGTGATATTGCCGTTGGAAAAATTAAGCTGCAGCCAATCGCCATTTGCCAGCGTGGCGGCCTGCAAAGAGCTGAGTGTGAGTGCGCTGGCGCACAGAGCCAGAGCCAGAGCCAGAGCCATGGTTGTTTTAGTATGTATCATAGTTTTCTTAGTTTGGGTTGATTGATGTGGATTTTTCCGCAACATGAGAAGATGACTCCTTTTGGGAATGTTACAGAATACCATATTACCCCGACAGCCACAATGCCCAGGACTCCGCAGAAGATACTCCAGACTCATCTCTATCAACCAAGCGCCCTCTCCAAAGAGCCCTACCCAGTGACCTTTAAACGGAGCCATCCCCGCTGCACCTCACGCAGCGTCCGGATAGACGCATCGCTGCAGCGCTTATCCGCGCTCGGCTTAAGCAGCGCAGAGACCGACACCTTGCATCAGGACTATCTGGCGGGAAGCGATCACGACGCGACTCACTTACTCTACTTAGTCACCGAAGGGTCGGTCTGGGGGATCAGTCAGGACTTTCAACACCTACTGCAGCCCGGCGATCTGCTGGTGATTCCCGCCGGACGCGCGGCTTGGATCGAGTTAACCGAAGGCTCCGCGAAGGCCACTTGGCTGCACTTTTTCGCCACAGAGCACTGGGACTTTTTGAAAAAAGAGGGCCCGACTGTGCACCCTGCTCAAGACGTGAAAGGGTTCGGCACGATCATGGAGCTCTTGATTCGCGAACAGGCCTCTCAACATCCGACTCGCGACACGGTGGCCCGGCACTACGGCGAAATCCTAGCGACTTACATACAGAAAGCCTTGCATGATCAAGCGGAGCCAAGCGAACGCTTGGGGCAACAGCAGTTACACCGCCTCCATGAGCATTTATTCGAACACCTCGAAGACCCGTGGACCGTTGACCAAATGGCCGCACGCTGCAATATGTCGGGAGGTCACCTACACCTGCTCACTAAGCGAAACTTCCAGCAAACCCCAATGGAATTACTGAGAAAGATCCGTATGGAGCACGCCGCCACGCAACTCATGCAAACCACGCAAACAATTGAGCAGATCGCTGAACAAGTCGGCTACGGCACCGCCTATGCATTTTCGAACGCCTTTAAGCGCCACAGCGGCAAACGCCCTGGCACCTATCGGCAGCAAATGGCAACAGAGCGAGGCCCAACAGAGATCCATGAGGCACAGTGACCGAACGAATTAGTCAATGAACTCATAAAATGCCTGGCTGGCATCCAACAGTGTCGCGAGATTGACCACTGCGATCACCCAATTGACCTCTAAATTGAAACTTCGTTGGAGGTAATAAGTGGTGCCTTTGGTCAATCCGCTGACAGTGATGTTGAAGTAACCGACAACGGCACGCGAGGAAGGCACTGCCCCTCCCATGATTAGTCCCCTATATGACGAAAATCTAGCGACGACGGCGAACCATCACCAAAGTCAGCGCTAAACGACTAGGACGCCAGAAAGCAAAATTGAAATAAGCACAATTAGAATTTGATGAGATGCTTTAAACTTACGAAACTGCGAGCCGATTATAACGCGTTAATGATTTGTGTCACCAAGTCCCCGACCTGCGGGTCATTTTCGACGACCTTCAAGCGGTGTATCACCGGGCCACGACGCCATTAAACCGAACCAAAATGCTTCATGGGATCTTCGTACACGTTCAACAAATCACGCTTATACTCCAGCGGCAGTGGTGCCTGAACAATTGCCACGAGCAAATCAGCTTGCGCGTTGTAGAATGAATGGGAGCTGTGAGTGAGCACTTTTTTCAACGCGCGTGCAGCCTGACTGCGCTCTTTATCCGTGGCTGACTCCGCACTCGCAATCATCAGCCACAAGTCACCATCATAGAGTGGCTCTTGTAGAGGCCAACGCTGTAAGGCACTGATTGCCGCAGGACGTAGAGCTGAATCGCTTTCGAGCAGAATCTCCCGTAAATAGACCGCCACTGGCTCACATGCGACGCCATCTAGGATTTGGATAACCGCTTGGCGAGCCGCATCATTGCCAATCGATTCAAGCACCGGTCGATAGAGTGTTTGCCATTGATATTCGGCAGCTCCGAAGTTCATTGAAAGGCGCTTGAGACTCCGCTGTGCCGCTTTGGATTGCGCATCATCGGCGATTACAATCTTCAGTAGATTTCGGATACTTTCATCGTTACCAATTGATTCGAGCGATTTAAACGCCACTTCGTTAAGCTGAGCGTCGGTGCTCGTGGATATGATCCCGTTAAGCAATGCAGTCGCTCCAGCGGTATTACGCAGCTCCAACACTTTGATGGACGCAATGCGCGCCGCGGGATCGGCCCCGCTCTCCACAGTCGCCAAGGCTTTTTGATCAGCCGAGGGAGCATTCACGCGTGCCAAGGCATTGGCCGCATTGGCATCTTTAGTATTGGCGGAAAAAGCCTGATAGAGGGGCTCGAAACTCGCATCGCCGCCGATATTTCCCAGCGCATAGATGAGTCCTGCGCGCAGGATGCCCTCTGACTGCGGCAACAAGGCCAAGAATTGCGCTTCGTATGCTGCGAGTCCTTGCTCACCGATTGCGGAAACGATCACTACCTGATCATTCACATGCGCACTCGGCAGCAGTGCGACCACCGCTGCGCGCAAGGGAGCTGCATCACTGGTCAAAGCAGCCTGAAGAAACAACAAGCGACCGGGAAAATCAGGCTGAGCCATGACCACTTCAAGCACTTGCTTGGCACGCTTCGGATCACTTGCAGCCAACTGCTTGAAAGCCTCTGCACGAATGACGCCGCGACTCCCGGTGCCCGCGAGGCTGTAGGCGATCTCGGCATCCACACCGATTTGCAGCAAAGCGACTTCGATCACCAGCCTCGTTTCACCGGTGGCATTTTTACGTGCACTCAAGAGAGCAGGAATCACGGCGTTATTGCCGAGTTTCCCTAAAGCCAAGGCTGAAGCTGACACCAATTCGGGATCCGATGATTGTAACCATTCTGCGATCGCGGGGGCCGCATCGCCTGCGCCACGAGTGGCGAGCGCATCGATGAAAGCGGCACGATCTGCCTCGGATCCGTTGGTCAGGCCAATCAGTAAATGTGCTGCTGCCTTAGCGCCGGGAATGGCAACGAGCGCACGGCGGGCGCTGTCACGCACCTGCGGTTCGCTATCACCCAGCAGCGCAGAAACCGCATCGGCCCTCGCATCGGAGCCAAACAGCTCCAGCATGCGGATTAAATACAAACGTCCGGCAAGCGGCAGCTCTGCAGCGTTCAGTTGCCCGATGACCGAAGCCTCCAGCGCCAGGCGCTGGTCGTCTGCGGCATCGGGGGCAGTCACCATTGAAAAAGCGCTCAAGAGGTCCAGACGCGCTTGCTGACGGGCCGCATAATCGTCCCCTGACAGTGTTTGCACAGTCACGGCGACATCCATCGCGGATGCCAAGGAAACCACGCAGCAGGTGATCACAGATAAAAGTATGTGTTTCATTTTTTGTAAATTCAAAGGGTTCATGCGGGGAGTTCGTAGCCGGCACGGCGTGGACGATCCTGCCAACGTTGCGCATCTGTATCGCCGAGGATTTGCTGCGCCACGGGGTCCCAATGGATCGGGCGATTCAAGCGCTCCGCGATACCAGCCAGCTGGCAAATAGTGCCGGTTCTGTGGCCGATCGCCGCGGGGCAAACCGTCTTTTTTCGAGAACGAATCCCATCCATCCAATTGTTACGGTGATTGACAGAGCGGTAGAGTTGCACATCCGAAGGGCTGAGAGGACGGCTGACCAGATCAGCGGGGGTGCTTTCGATCCTCCCGTTCCGGCTGACGCAGACCTCACCGTCCGTGCCGATATAGCGGATCATATGTCCCTTACGATCCGGATGGTCGCGCACCACTTTCACCCCGTCCGCGTATTCATAATTCGCATACTCCTCGCCCTGATAGCCCTTGGGCGTGAATTTAACCGGGCCCGAATCATCGCGCCCCAGCGCCCACTGGGTGATATCAAAATGGTGTGCGCCCCAGTCGCCGTTTTTGCGGGAACCATACTCCCAAAAGCGGCGCCAGCCACCTCCGTAATTGCCCAGCACACGCTCAGCAATATGGGGCTCGTATGGCGTGGGCCCGAGCCATTTATCGTAATTGAACCCTGCGGGAATCGGCTCCGACTGACCGAGGATTGAGGGAGGAAAGCCCCCGAGCCCGACATACACTTCTTTGATCTGACCAATCCAACCATTGCGCACGATCTCGGCCGCCTTGCGGAAGCCACTGTCAGAGCGTTGCTGCGAGCCGACCTGAAGAATCGTGCCATAGCGCGCCTCAGCGGCCACCATGGCCTTGCCCTCTTCAATCGTCAGCGTCATCGGCTTCTCCACATAGACATCCTTGCCTGCACGCATCGCTGCAATTGCGATCGCGGCATGCCAATGATCCGGAGTGGCGATCACCACCGCATCCACCGCCGGGTCGTGAATGATGTCCTCGAAGTCCGGCGTCGCGACGATATCCGGATACTTCCGGTCGATCATGTTCTTCTTCGCGGTAGCCAATTTGTCGGCCTTCACATCGCATACATAAAGCGGATGCACATCCGGCTGGCCGGAACACCCAAAAAGGTGACCGTTCATGATACCGCCCATACCAATGAATCCCATATTGATACGACTATTCGGGCCCACTCGCCCATTTAGCCCGAGCGTCTCTGCGCGAAGAATCATTGGCGCGGCATACAGCGATGCGCCCAGAACCGCTCCTTGCTTTAGAAAACGGCGACGTGATGTGTGAGTGTTCTTTTTCATAAAATTACATACTAGTATAAGTGCGGCGATAGCGACACCTCAATATGCGTTTATGTTCTGTTGATTTGCGACATTTGACATATTTCATTTTTTTTTGCGCGGTGAGACGTGGCAATGTCGTCGCTGGTGTGCGCCATTTTTTGGACAGCGTCACACAGCCTCTCCATGGCGCAAGCACCGCAGAACAGCGGCCTAAAGGATTGCTCGCTAAGCGACGCGAAGGTTCCGCGAAGCAACGAACCTTCACCCTATTTGACCCTAATCAAAAATCTTTCAGACTCCCCCACTCCAGCGAAGCTGGTTCTCTCCGCCCCACAGGGCTGTGTCTGACACACTATGGCTGAAGTTCATCCATCATAGCTTCTATCTCTTTTTCGTTATCAGCCGCAGGGCGTTGATCGGGATTGGGCATGATATCATAGGCATAAGTAAACTCAACTGGATTGCGCGTCGGACGATCCGAGCTGACGTCTTTTTCACTGATGAAGAACAGAACTCGCCCCTCGTTGATCAACGGAACAAAGCCATTCTGGACCAAACGCATGCGGCCATCGTGTTCCACTGCAAATCTGGTGCGCAGCGATTCATTTTCTGCGTAGCTGTACTGATAGGCCACCTGATGACGCCCCTTAGCCTCAATCTTCTGACGCTGCCCTTCGATTTGCGCCATTACGGGAAAATCGGTCAGATTTATAATGGTGACCGTATTTTTTGGGAAATCTTTTTGCGCAAAGGGCAGGAGTGCTGCTTGATAGCTCCCTTTTTTTTCAGACAAAAGAAGCAATACATCTCGCATGTTTGGATTTAGCACAGCACTCGCCATCGGCGCACCGAGGCTGGAGCCGTCCTCGGCGGAATGGTGCAACACGAGTGGACTGGTCGTTTTAATCTTGTAGATTGAGCTCACACGTCTGCGATTGGCAGCGATGGCAACCGGGTCTTCAGCGGCTTGCACCACCATAGCGTCGACGTTGCTATTCCACGCCAACACCTGCAGGTTGATGTTCATCGCTTCATCCGACTGCGCCGCTAAGAGGCTCGTCGCGAAGTGCGTGAGGACCATACCGCTTATGATTGCGTGAGTAAGAAGTGTCTTTATTTTCAACATCATATTTAAAAGCATGGCCGAATTACTGTATCTGATTGGAGTCCAACCAGCGCTTGCCGACCACCACGAAACGACGACCGAAAGTTTGATTTCCCAACGTGCTATTGTCGGGATGAACGGAAGCCAGATCAGTCGAATCGACGTAGTCCGGCATACGCTGCACCGTCATTTCCAACATCGCGCGCACGGTATCGCCACTCATGGGGTTGCGGTGCTCGCCATAGCTGGTAATGATAAAGGTATCTGAGCGTGTGGTTAAAAAGGGACCGATGGCAGTCAGTACATCTGCCTGCGACAACATCCCAGGTAGCCCTTCAAGACTGCTGCCCTCGATATTATAGCTTGGCTCGAAATCGTCAAAACCAGTCAGCTCGGGTTGAGTTGGCACTCTTTCCGCTTCAGCGATCACGGTATTAATGCCGCTCGCATCGATCGCAGCCTGCAAAGCTCCGGATTCGTTCAAGCTGGGATCGTCACTCGGATCGAGAATGCGTTTACGATTCACAAATTCGGCTAGCGAGGCAAAGGGGCCACGCAGTTTGACTTGCTCAACCATCGCTTCTGCAAGTTTATCCAGCGGGCTCTTGTCGTCCGCGCCACTAGCGGTGACCGCCACCGAACTGTAGCCTGAGGGTAGCTCATTATCCTGACTTAAATCTTGAGAAAACAAACGAAAGAAAGGCGATTCCAGTGGCGAACCATCTGCATCTTCATAGCGCTGGTGGTTGCCTGCCAGCAGTGCTTTCCATGCCTCGACCGAGGTCGAATTCACATTAAACGCGCCCTGAACCAACAGGTTCGCGGCGGCCTCGTCCGCATCTTGCAGATCGACCAGTGTCGCATCAGCCACCGGCAGCATGCGTGGATTCGGCAGCAGCGTGCCTGCGTCGAGCTCCGCCGGTGTGAGCTGTGCCGTGGTGGAAAAGAAGTAGCGATCCCACAGCGTATCGTTAAACAAATAAGAGAGATCGATAGTGGAATAATCCACAGTACCTTCGACTGCTTCGTCCTTGTCTAACCACGAGATCACACCGAGGCCCGCATGGAAAAGTTGATCGGCTGCCAGATGCGGTGAGCGCAGTGAGTTGCCGATCGCGTAGCCAGCTTCATCGAAATAATCAGAGAGCTGAAAGTGTTGCAACTGCCCTAAAGAGTAGAGACCAGTGGCATCGGAGGGCACATCGTACAGCACCATCGTATCTGCGATGGGGCTGCGTAGCCCACCACCAATGCGGACGTAGGGGCCCTCAAACTGCGGGTAGGTTTTCAGCACGACAAAATCACTATCATCCAGTCGACTGACCTTGACTTCATAAAAGTAGTTTTCCGTTGGATCTTCGACTGCAGTGGCAGCACCACGGCCACTGGCTTTACGCGTCTTTAAATCGCTGCGTTCCATAATTTTAGCTCGCGGGTTAAAGTATTTATAAGGGTTGTACACTTGTTGATTAGGCGGGTCGAGCGGATCGTAAGCGAGCACGTGCCAAGCAACCGTGTTTGCACCTGGGTTGTAAGGATGAGATTCAATAGGATTGTAACGAATCATTACACTATCGAGATCCAGATCGCTAGAATAGTTATGTTCAATACGCCCCGTCGTCTGAAAAATACGGTCTTCAAATACAGCATTTGACTGTCGCGCGGCATAGGATCTGCGTTCTCCATTATGATAAAAAAGTGGTGCCACATCTTGTCCTTTCTCATCTGAAACAGCATCCTCAAAAAGGCTCAATGTTGCGTCTACGTAACCGACTTCGACACTGTTATCCCAGAGGCGCACCCGATACCAATCATCGCCTCGTCTGTCGTAGGTCACGATATCGTCCTCGTCATTATCAAACATTCTCCAGTTTGGGCTGGTTGGGTATCGATAATATGCATTTCGATTACCAGGTTTCAGTGCTAGATTAGTGGGGGCCATGCGGTCGAAGGTATTACGTGTGCCATCCCCTCCAGGCGGCGTGAATATGATCGCTTCGCCTGGTTGCATGACGATATCACAATCGATCTCAAATCGCGGAGCACCCGGTGGGTAATCTACGGTACTGCCCCATCCTGTCGATTGGACACCGTCGGCTCTTTGACGAGTGATCGCACTATCGTCTGAAACGGTTTGTCTATCAGGAGCGCCTGAGAGATGGCCCCATTTGAGATCCATTACCTGTTGCCGACGCTGCCGACCATTACCCAAACCGTCTTCATTTTCCCAGTAATAGCCATAATTATTGAAATAAACGATTCGACCTGAACGACTACTATTAATCCCGTCAGGAGTACCCTCACTATCAAATCTGGGTGCGAGACCAAAGAAGTTGACCATATATCTCTGTGGTGCGAGCGGTACATTGTAGGGGTTGTGCAGCACCACTTTCGGCTGCAACAGCACTTCTATGACATAATGTTCGACTGCCGCTTTGATGATAGCTCCTGTGATAGGATCTATTACTGGATCGGTAACTGTCCTTACCTCCGTGCCGGTCGCCATGCCAAAAGTAAACATGGCAATTCTGGGGCTGATACCGGGCTGTTGATCCGTGCTAGGCTGAGGCGTGAGCTGGCCGTCCGCCAGCATTGTGTCCTTTAGATCATAAAAGGCTTTTAACTTTCCCAACGTCGGAGACTTCGTAGTGAACTCGTCCACAGGTATGCCGTAGCTGGTTAAATCCACCCACGGAGTGGGATCATTCACCGCCACGGTTTCCAGCTTGCTGGTCAGGTCGGTTCTGAGCCCGCCGTCGCGGGCATTGGTCAACAGACCGAAATTACCGGCGCCGAGAAACGCGGCGGTCGCCTCGAGTGGCGTGGTATTATTATCATCATCATCATCATCTACGACGACACCGTTGATCAGTGGCAATTGAGAGAGCCCACTCACCTTCGCCAGATCGGGATCACTAGCATCCACGCTGTTGAAGCCCAGAGCGGATAAACTATACTGCCCACCCAGCACTTCAGCGCCTTCAATGCTCGAGGGCAATAGATCCGTCGGCAGCGCAATCCCCACATCCGCTTTTTCCTGCTGACCGGAGACCCAATAGGCGAATCCATCACTTTCGTCCGCATCCATATAAACAATCGGTGCCTCGACATAATCTGCGGCGTTGGTGCTCGTCGCAAAAGGACTGGAGGGAAAACGAACACTAGGCTGCGCCAACGCGACAGCGGGATCGAGCAGATTCGTGCTGGTCTTATCCTGATTGCCACTGATCAGCCAGGTCTCCAACTCTTTAGTCTGAGTCACTTCATCATAGCGCCACACACCCATCCACTGCGGATGTAGCACATCATCCACCACCGGAGTGCTGGCATCTGTGTCGGTGATGCCCGCACTGGCGGTGCTACGCTGATCGACACCGCAGTGCTGCTGCAATTCGCCCAGCGCAGTGAGCGCCCCCGTGAGTGCATTTTGCTCAGCAATCAAGCGAGTCTGGGCGATTCCGGCACTGGTCGTCTCGACCTGCACCAGCGTGGTAATCGATAACAACAGCAGCAGGACAAAGGCCATCAGGCTCAGCGCAATGATCAGAGCGAAGCCGCCCTGCGCGTGCGATGGGCGAGTCGAATAAGAGTATAAGGTAGAATGATTGTGGGGCATCGGGAATAGAGTTACGACAAAGGAAAACAGCTCATTCGCTTTTGTAAGATTATATGACATCAAAAAGCTAAAGGCTCAAGCCTGCCAGTCAATTACAATGTATCATGTAAGCAAAATAGCTACGATGCACAGAACTCAGCAGAAGCCACTCCAGACGCATCACTATCCTCTGGCTAAGCGCGAGCGTGCGCCTAGTCAGCGCAGCCGACAACGCATCTCCAAGAACTACCCAAAGTGTACGCGGTACGCGCGGTTGAGGCAACGGCCCGATGAGCACTGGACTCAAACAACGCAAAATGTATAGATCCGTGTATAATCCCCTACCCGCTAGGAGACGAATGGTTCCACTGGGCACCCCGCTCGCTAAGTGCGTTCTTCATTTCTTTCCCGAAGTGCCTGGCTCATTCTTTATATTTTGCATTCGACCCGAATGGCACTAACTTAAGAACTCGAAGCGGTGCAGTGTAGGGCCTTCGCTTGCGAAGTGCTTCTAGTGGGCTAGTGGGTTCGGAGGCCTGATTCTAAGAAGCATCGCGCAAGCGCGAGCCCTACCAAGGTAACTTCATTTGGCGCGTAGCTTAGCGATGGCTCGAAACGCGATGCTTGGATCTCTTTGGCATCTCTCCTGCAATGAAGGCCACGACTGGTCGGGATAAAGAATTGAATTGATCGTAAAAGTGAAGGGGGCACGGACAACGCCATCCATAAGTGCGGCAAGCAGCATAGTATCGAGCTACCGAAGAACGCCCACTGCCAGCGTGAGTTCAACTACACCGCCAATACAGAGATCGAAGTGCTCATCACCGAGAACTTCGCCAGCTAGCCCATCTTTAACACTTGTGTATGCAAATCCCTGTAATGATCAGGGTTGGGGGAGATGCGCTTGGCCCCCGTGGCACTACAATCGTCAAATTTTGTTCATACGCTCATTCTTTTGAGGCCCGTTAAATCCCGCATCTTCAAGTATCTTTGGCAGTCCCAACTCCTCCAGCGCGTGCAGTGAGACATGTTCAGTGCCCACGGATCGAGGACGAATTAACTCAACATTATTGACGTCGATCTCCCGAAAATCCGCAACCTCATCGGCCTCCACATCCAGACGATGCGCGTGCATAGCTCAGGCCACACCTCGCGCTCCACATTAAAATGGCGTCCCAAGTTGAGCAGAGTCTTCTGGCTCACCTTTTTGCCGATACGAACAGAGTTGACCAGCCGATAGGTGAAATAGGACTGATGTGAGGCCGAGTTGCCCGTAGTGGTTTGGCGAATAAACATATCCTTCCCTGCATACGAAGAAATACAAGGGAGTCAATAATTTTGATATTATAATGGCACTACAAATGAATTTTTAAAGTTGTAAGTTATTGATAATCAACAAAAATACTTTTTATAAAGGCGTGACTGTCGCCATTTTCAACTCATCTTAAGTGCGTATTGTTAAAGATGGGCTAGCCGCCTACACCACTGAAATTAACAATATCATCCCAGAGCCCAGCATAACGGCCCTCCTCGCAGGAGCCCTTTCGCTCGCTGTAAGCGTGACTAGTCGACGTAGAAGAACGTAAATCAAGGAAACTTTCGCTTTGACAGCAGGCGCAGTCTTAATTCTCTCTACCCACAAATGGAAAACGCTCCTTATCAAAAACTTCTTACACCGCGGCACATCCTGCTCGGGCTAGTGCTCACGTTCCTCTTCTATGTGATGATGTCGATTGTGCTGGTGCCCTACACTTTTTCTGAAGACCGATTGATCGCGCAGCTCCAAGCCTGCTTGACCGCCATGCCAATCGCGGCCGTCTTTTGGTTCGCTTACCACATGTTTATGCTGGTGCTGGTAGATCAAAGAAAGCGCAAGAAGGAAGCTCAGTAAGCTTTTATTAATGACTGCAAAAAGGCCGTCCCAAGTAGGGACGGCCTTTTTTGTTTTGTAGCACGGGCATCTTGCCAGTGTTTGAGCATAGGACACAGGCAGGATGCCTGTGCCCAGTGCTACCGGGAAACTGACACAGGCAGGATGCCAGTGCTACCGGGAAGCAGCGCCGCGCCCTACTCTTCGTCCCACGCGGCCATCTCTGCCTCGCGCTTCTTCTTCTCCACGCGCGCGCCCACCCAAATGGCGAGCTCGTAGAGTCCATACATGAAAGCTGTCGTGATCGGCAGCGAAACAAAATCACCGCCGGGCGTCATAAAGGCTGAAGAGACCATGAGTCCCACGAACACTGCGCGCCGCACTGATCTAAGCTTTTCGACTGAAATCACGCCGAGGTAAACCAGAATCACAATGATCAACGGAAATTGAAAAAATGCCCCCGTGGCCAAAGAAAACCAAACCACCATGCTGTAATACTCCGAAGCCGCCCAAAATAGATCGAAACCGAAAAACATATTCAGCCGCACCGAAAAACTCAGCGTCAGCGGCAAGATTACAAAGAAGGCGAAGAACACCCCAGAGAGAAATAGCAGGAACGCCGCAAAGCAGGCCGGTCGCAATACTTTGCGCTCCTTCTCCGTCAGACCCGGCGCCACGAAGGCGGCCAAGAAATACAGCACAAACGGCATCGAAAGCGTCAGCCCCGAGAGGAAGGCGATCTGGATGAAGACTGAGATCACCCCCATCGGGCGATAGGTGATGAGATTCGCATCCGCCATCTCGGCAGATCCGTAGGCACTGACGATGGGTAACTTCAGGAACTGCGCGATGTCGCCGATAAAGAGCGTCGCCAGCACAATCCCTACAATGAAGGCGATCAAGCTGCGCCCCACCGTCCAGCGAAATTCCTCCAGATGCTCCAAGAAGCCCATACCAGATTCTTCGGGGTCAGCCTCCAGCTCTAGCGCTTCGTCTTCGTAGTCGTTGTTGTTGTCGTTGTCTTGATACTCCGTCATTTCGCAATAATTCCTATTCGCGTTTTCATGGATCGGGCAAACTCCAATCGCGAAAACTTTCACAAATATCCGCAAGGTAGGTGCCCTTCGTTCTTCAGCCCACAGATTCTTTGTAAATCCCGCAGCCTAATCGATTGACAGCCAGCGCGAAATGCCTTTGCTACGAGCTTTTCTTAATCAACGCTGCGATTAGCAGTGTCCATACCACAACTCGATCCACAAAAAAGGTCGTCCTCTTATGCCAGCTAAAAAAGCAAAAAAAGCCACCCAGAAGGCCGCAAAACGCACTAGTGCGAAAGCGGTGAAATATAGCTACGATTTCGGTCAAAAGACCGATGGTAGCTCAAAACTCCGGGAACTCCTCGGCGGTAAAGGTGCCAATCTCGCTGAGATGGCGCGCATCGGCCTCCCTGTTCCTCCGGGCTTCACCATTACCACAGAAGTCTGCTCCTACTTCTACGACAACGGTCGTCAGTATCCCAAGACACTCGCCGCTGAGGTGAAAGCTTCCGTCGCTCAGATCGAAAAAGAAGTCGGCAAAAAGCTCGGCGCTAACAAGAATCCTCTCCTCCTCTCCGTTCGTTCCGGTGCCCGCGAGTCGATGCCCGGCATGATGGACACCATCCTGAATCTCGGTCTCAACGACAAGACAGTGGAAGCGCTCGCCGGCGAGTCTGGCAACGAAGCCTTCGCTTACGATTGCTACCGCCGCTTCATCCAAATGTATGGCGACGTCGTCATGGGCGTGCAGGCCATCAATGAAAACGATCACTGCCCTTTCGAAGGTTGCCTCGAAAAACTCCGTGGCGAAGTCGGCGTCGAACTCGATAACGAGCTCACCGCAGATAACCTCAAGGAGCTGATCAAGCGCTACAAAGACATCATCAAAAAGCGCACCGGTTCTGCGTTCCCACAGGATGCTTACGAGCAACTTTGGGGCTCCGTCAGCGCCGTGTTTAACTCATGGCAAAACGAGCGCGCCACGCTCTACCGCCAGAAATATAACATCCCCGCAGCTTGGGGCACCGCAGTTAATGTGCAGGCCATGGTCTTCGGTAACATGGGCGATACATGCGCCACTGGTGTTGCCTTTACACGCGATCCTGCCAACGGTGAAAAAGTCTTCTACGGCGAATACCTCATCAACGCACAAGGTGAAGACGTCGTCGCCGGCATCCGCACACCCAAGGCTATTGCCATCCTCAAGGATGAAATGCCCAAAGCACACGCCGACCTCGAAGCCGTCCGCAAGAAGCTCGAAAAGCACTTCAAGGACATGCAAGACTTCGAGTTCACCGTCGAAAACGGTAAGCTCTGGATGCTGCAAACTCGTAACGGTAAGCGCACCGGCCTCGCCGCCGTCCGCATCGCTGTCGAGCTGGTTAGGGAAAAACTGATCGATCAAAAGACAGCCCTTAAGAAGATTCCTGCCGACTCCATTTCCTCACTCCTGGTGGCGGTCTTCGACCCCGCAGCCGTGAAGAAGGCCAAGGTGTTGACTTCAGGTCTCCCAGCCGGCCCCGGTGCCGCTGCGGGTAAGATCTGCTTCACCGCTCCGGAAGCCGAAGCCGTCGCCGCCAAAGGTGGCCGCGCCATCCTCTGCCGCGTGGAAACCACACCCGAAGATCTCCGTGGTATGATCGCTGCCGAAGGTATCCTCACCGCTCGGGGGGGTGTATCCTCACACGCAGCGCTCGTCGCTCGCCAGATGAACAAGGTCTGCGTCTGTGGCGCAGCTGAAGTCGTCATCAATTACGGCACAGAGACCCTCACCATCGGTAGTAAAGTCTTCAAGGCTGGCGACGATATTTCCATCGACGGCACCACTGGTGAGATCTTTGCCGGTTCGCTGGACACCGCTCCGTCTGAAGTCGACCAAGTCCTCAACGGCAAGCTTGATGCGAAGGATAGCTACACTTATCAGGTGTATGACCAAGTCATGAAGTGGGCCGATAAGCACCGCACGCTAGGCGTGCGCACCAATGCCGACTCACCCGAGCAAGCCATTTCTGCGATTGCCTACGGTGCCGAAGGTATCGGCCTTTGCCGCACAGAGCACATGTTCTTCGAGGGCGATCGTATCACCTTCATGCGGCAAATGATCTTGGCTTCCGATGAAAAAGAGCGCCGCAAGGCACTTAAGAAGCTACTCCCCTTCCAGCGCAAGGACTTCACCGGTCTCTTCAAAGCAATGGGCGGCCTTCCCGTCACCGTGCGTCTCCTCGATCCACCTCTGCACGAGTTCCTCCCTCACGACGAGTCTTCCAAGCGCGAGCTGGCGAACTCCCTCGGCGTGGATGTCGATGTCATCTCGAACCGCGTGCACGCCCTGCACGAGGCCAACCCGATGTTGGGTCACCGTGGTTGCCGTCTCGGTATCTCCTACCCGGAGATCACCGAAATGCAGGCGCGCGCGATCTTCGAAGCCGCCGCCGCTTGCTACAAGCTTAAGAAGCCCATCAAGGTCATTCCCGAAGTCATGATTCCCCTCGTCGGTTTCGCCGATGAGCTCAAGAATCAAGTCGCTGTGGTGCACCGCGTGGCCGCTGAGGTGATGGAAAAGAAGAAGGTGAAGTTCAAATACCTCGTCGGCACCATGATCGAAGTCCCCCGTGGCGCATTGACCGCTGATGAGATTGCAGAGACTGCAGAGTTCTTCAGCTTCGGCACCAACGATCTCACGCAAACCGCACTCGGCATGAGCCGCGACGACGCAGGTTCCTTCCTCGGTAAGTATAAGGATCTCGACATACTACCACAGAACCCATTCGCATCCATCGATGCAGCGGGCGTCGGACAGCTGGTCGAAATCGGAGTCCAGAAGGGTCGCAGCACCAAGAGCGATCTCAAGCTCGGCATCTGCGGCGAACACGGCGGCGATCCCGCCAGCATCGAGTTCTTCCACAACGCCGGCCTCGACTACGTAAGCTGCTCGCCACCCCGCGTGCCCGTCGCACGCCTCGCCGCCGCGCAAGCCGCGCTCAAGCAGTCTAAGTAAACAAGCTCAAACAAAAGGCTCTCCGGAAACGGAGAGCCTTTTTTTGTGTCATCGCATGGTCTAAAAATCTCAGACAAATCACCATCAACGCTCCGACCGCTGAAAAAATACCTCCACTGGCTCCTGCCCTGGGATTGTGTAGCGACCGACCAGCAGGCGAAATTGCGGCAAATACTGCAACTCGTAGGTCGACCCGGGATAGCCCTGATCGCGCAAAACTACCTTCACCACCAGCACATCCTCGTAGGCCACCAACGCCGTCGATTCGACCTGGATCGGCTGCGGATTAAAATACTTCGCAGTCACTTCACCCGCGGCATCGACAGCCAGCACCAAGCGGTAGGTGCCATCGCTACGCGTCCAATTCCCCGCAAACTGCGCCGCACTCGACTGTAAATAAGGCCCGTAAAAAACAGACGGGCTCGTCGCTTGAGCAGATAGATTCAAGGCCGACAATAAGCCCGAGACTACTAAAAGGGGAATCGATAAGGTTTTCATTGAGCCAAAACTAGAGCGAGCTTGAACAACCCGCAAGAGCCAACAACCCGCCATCACACGGCCAACAACCGGCCATCACTTGGCCAACAACCGGCCAATAATCGAGAATAAGCGATTCAATTTGACCGCTCCCCCTTTCGAGCGTATATTAGAGGTTCGCCTCACTATTATTCTGTTTACTTATATGAAATACCCAAAACCTTCCTTCAAAGCGCGTTACGAAAACTTCATCAACGGCCAATGGACGCCCCCCGTGGATGGCCAATATTTCGGAAATTCCTCTCCCGTCGATGGAGCCAACTTCTGCGAGATCCCGCGCAGCAACAAAAAAGACATCGACCTTGCAGTCAAAGCCGCGTGGGAGGCCGCCGAGACTTGGACAAAGTCCTCCGCCGCAGAGCGCAGCCGCATCCTCAACAAGATCGCCGACACCATCGAAGCCAACCTCCCCATGCTCGCCGCCGTCGAGACTTGGGATAATGGCAAAGCCATCCGCGAGACGCTCAACGCCGATCTGCCGCTCGCCGTCGATCACTTCCGCTATTTCGCGTCCGTCATCCGCGCCGAATCCGGCGACTACGCCGACATCAATGCCGACACCGTTTCCATGGAAGTCCACGAACCACTCGGCGTGGTCGCGCAAATCATCCCCTGGAACTTCCCTATCCTCATGGCCACCTGGAAGCTAGCACCCGCCTTAGCAGCGGGTAATTGCGTCGTGCTCAAGCCAGCTGAGCAGACTCCAGCCAGTATCCTCGTCGTCATGGAATTGATCGGAGACCTGCTCCCCGCCGGCGTGCTCAACGTCGTCAACGGCTTCGGTGCCGAAGCCGGCAAGCCACTCGCTACCCACCCCGACGTTAGGAAGGTCGCCTTCACCGGTGAGACCACCACTGGGCGCTTGATCATGCAATACGCCTCGGAAAACATCATCCCCGTCACCCTCGAACTCGGCGGTAAGTCGCCCAACATCTTCCACAAGAGCATCATGGCCGAAGACGATGCCTTCCTCGATAAAGCGGTCGAAGGCTTCGTCCTCTTCGCGCTTAACCAAGGCGAGGTCTGCACCTGCCCCTCCCGCGCGCTGATCCACGAAGACATCTACGAAGCCTTTATGCAACGCTGCATCCAGCGCGTGCAAGCCATCAAGATGGGCGACCCACTCGAAGACTCCACCATGATGGGGGCACAAGCCTCCAACGATCAATACGAGAAAATCCTCAGCTACATGGATATTGGCAAAAAAGAAGGCGCGCAACTCCTCACCGGCGGCGCAGCTTTCGAAAACGAAGTGTATCCGAAAGGCCACTACATTCAGCCGACCGTGTTCAAAGGCACCAACGATATGCGCATCTTCCAGGAAGAAATCTTCGGCCCCGTCGTGAGCGTCACGACTTTTAAGGACGACGACGAGGCACTGGAAATTGCCAACGACACCCTCTACGGCCTCGGCGCCGGCGTATGGACGCGTGATGTGCACCAGATGCAATTCTTCGCACGCGGCATCCACGCAGGCCGCGTCTGGTGCAACTGCTACCACGACTATCCCGCCCACGCCTCTTTTGGTGGTTACAAAAAGTCCGGTTTCGGCCGCGAAAATCACAAGATGATGCTCAACCACTACCGCCATACCAAGAACGTGCTCACCTCTTACAGCAAGAACGCGCTCGGCTTCTTTTAAACCCATGGATCGTGTCAGCATTACCCCAGCGGCCAGTGAGATCGTTCGGCAGCTAAAAGAAACGCACGGCGCGTTGATGTTCCACATGAGTGGCGGCTGTTGCGACGGCTCCGCGCCCATGTGCTTCGCCGAAGGCGAGTTCATGCTAGGCTCGTGCGATGTCCAAATGGGCGAGATCGATGACTGCCCCTTCTACATCGCAGCCGACACTTTTACGTATTATAAAAACTCACGTATCGTAATCGACGTTACCCAAGGCCGCGGCGCCAGCTTCTCGCTAGAGATACCCCTAGGCGTCCGCTTTCTAATGCGCTCAGAGTTGTTTGAAACATAAAACGTAGGGGCGCGACTTGTCACGCCCGCGCTTGAAAAGGCAAGCAAGGCACTGCCGCATAAATGCGGGACTCCAACCTATGCAGACGCGGCTTGCCCGGCCACGTTGCCAGTGACGAAGCAACCTTGAATCAAAAAGCCACCCGTGGGCGCCTCCCAGTCGATCATCTCGCCTGCACAGTAAACGCCGGGCAACTTTTTTAACATTAACTGCGCGTCGAGTTCGCACCAAGCCACACCGCCAGCCGTCGAAATCGCTTCCTCGATCGGGCGTGGCTGAGTCAGCGGAATCCGGCAACACTTAGCCGCCTTAGCCAAGGCCGCCGCATTATCAAACTCACCATAATGCTGTCGAAGGATCGCACAGGCCGTCTCATTCAGCTTCCAGCGCAGCCCCGCTTCTTTATAAAAATCGCGCCGCGCCGATTCCATCTTAGCCACCAGCCGCTCTTCGGTAAAAGTCGGTTTAAAATCGATCTCAATCACAGGCGGCTCCATGCCACGCAGCAGCGGCCCCAGCGAATACAGCGGCGTGCCTTCAAAGCCATAACGCGTGACCACCAGTTCGCCGGTAAGCTGCACGCCATTGGCACTCACATGCACATTTTGCAGCGGCTTGCCCTCCACCAGTTCCAGCGTCTCGGGTGTCCATTCACACTCCCAACCACAGTTAGCCGAGCGCAGCGGCACGATCTCGATGCCCTGCTTTTCCAGAATCGAAACCCACGCGCCCGTCGAGCCCGTCTTCGACCAAGACGCGCCGCCCATCGCCAGCACCACAGCGTCGAAATCTTCGCGCACCACTGCGCCATCCCCGAGAAACTCCAGCGCGATGCCCTCTTCAGTGTGTTCCAGATTCGTCCACTCGTGCTTCATGCGGAACTGCACCCCTAGCTCGCGCAGGCGCAGCACCCACCGCCGTAGCAGCGGCGCCGCCTTCTTTGAAAAGGGAAACACCTTGCCACTCGACGCCGCAAAGGTATCCACCCCCAAGCTCGATGCCCAATCACTCAAGTGATAATTATCAAATGCCTTGAAATAATCGCGCCAGCGCTCGACCGGGAAATCGCGCCCCGAATATTGCGCCGAAAACTCCTCAAACTCAGCAGCATTCGTCAGGTTGAGGCCACTCTTGCCAGCCACCAGAAACTTACGCCCCACCGAGAGCTTTGAATCAAATAAAGTAACAGCAGCGCCCTGCCCTACCGCCACTTCCGCCGCCCGCAGACCCGCGGGGCCGCCGCCGACAATGGCTATCTTTTTCGAGGTAATGTTCATTGCTGACATACCAATCAGAATGAAAAGCCGCTGTCGAGGACGACCAGGTTTTAGTTTAGGAGTATCCAAATGCCCGTTGGTATACTTGAAATCTGTTTTTCAGTGTGTTGCGCCGATCAAAGAGGCGTTTCCCGCTCAGTCGGTTTCTAGCAACTCTGCGACCCAACGGTTTTAAATCCATGAGTCGCAGATTTGTTAAGAGAGTATCCTTGAATTCAAGCCTAAATCATCAAACCATACAGCTGTAGTTTAAATGATTAAACCCAGTATTTATGCAGGATCAGGAGCCATTTGCCACGCCTTGAAATCCAGTAATCATCAATTTTAATTAAAACTCGCAGACCAAGCAAATCTGCGACTAAGTCATAGACATAACATTGTTGGCAGAATAAATGAAAGCGACCAAAGAACCGCACGAAATCCTGGAAAAGGAAACCCTTTCCGTCGAACAGTTGTATGCGGTCACAATCTGGTGTTATGAAAATGTCCATATTTCAGATAGGACAAAAAACATCGAACACCTAGATGATGGCACTTTCTCGCTGATGAACGACGGCGAGGAAATAAAGAACTACAACAACCATGGCCATATAAAATCAGATCTGTTGAAAGTCCGAGCAAGAGAATTGCGGTCTGTCCTGTATGTCAGACTAATTAGCGCACTTGAGGTATATTTAATCGACTCAATCAAGTATGCTTTCATCAAAAATCCCTATATTCTGCCATCACAAAAGAAGATTTTAGAAGTCCAATACTCTAAACTCATCAGAACCGATAGTATTACAGATCTGCAATGGAGTATTGCTGAAAAAGAAACCCGAAAACTGCACTCAGGAGGGTTCAAGGACGTAGTAAAGTATTACAACTCACAGCTTAAAATCAGTTTGTCTGACTTAGGCATTAATCTCTTTAAGTTAGAGAAATTCCATGATCGCAGACATTTGCTAGTTCATCGAATGGGAAAGACCGATCCGTCATACCGGCATAAATACAATGATAGATCTACTACAATCAGGGTTAGCAGTGAAGAACTAGATGACCTAATCTCAACAATTCGAACGTTATCTTCAAAGTTACAAGTGGCCTTAGAAGCTGCAATCGCGAATACATCAAAACCAAATGAGGACGAGTTATTCATAGGCGAAGTTGAATTTGAAATCCTTGATGGTGAGTTCCCTGAGATCTTGAATCAAGATTACTGTTTCGTCAGCAAGGATAGGTTTATCCGTAATTCTGACCTCTTCAAAATTAAAGCTCCTAAAGGCAGTTCAACATACACCATGCAGATTCATTGCACGAATCAGGATGTGGCACTAATTAGAAGTGTTTTAAAGAGGTTAAAGAAAAAGAATCTAATTAACGTCACTAGCAACGATCCAATTGGAAACATAATACCAAGGAAATCAGACTTACCGATTGAGGAGCTAGCTGATATTGCAAAAATGCTCCCACCTCGCAACGATTGGAAGATAGGGATACACAAGGACCTAGCCACAATCCTAGGGACTAGCATTAGAAGTGCACGAAAGATCGTTTTCAGCATACTATCAGATGAAGCCCTTTTAGAGCATTTGGGAACGAACACCCATCTCGAATTACTAAATGCCAACCAGTCGGGAGATGACAACTCCGAGTGGCGCTGCCGCGCTACTCTCCGCGCATCCCCTCTACGATCTATGAAAAAGAAGACTCCTTCGGCTTGAGGGAAATCGAAGAAAAGAATCCACCAGACCGTCAGAAGAAAATCACCCAATAATCGAAGCCGTCCAGCCATTGGAAACAGAAGAAGCGAATCCACCCCCACGAGCCACCCGCGATGACCACCCCATTAGACGCCTACACCACTACAGCCCGTCTGGATAGATCCAGACGAGATAGCCAATGCGAGTTCACGCCTCAGATATTCGACAACCATTTGCACGATTGACCTCGCAGGCTCGCATCGGCTACTCTCCACGTTAGCCAAATGAAAATGACAGAAATAACCCCCAAGTCCCTGCGTGAATTTATTGAAACAAAGCAACTATACTGCGCGGAGGAATTCACTGAAGGCTTATTATGGAAGCCATCCAATTTGTGGTTTAGTGAAATCGACGCGTTTTGCCCCAGGTGCAAAAAAGAAAAAACTTATCTGAATACCGAAGAAGTTATTCGGTCGAGAGGAGGTATGACTTCAAGCACACCAAAACCTAGAATAAAATCGGGGATACACCATTTTGATTTTAAATGCGTATCATGCTTCCAGAAAGTTTGCATCTGGGTTGACGCTAAAGTTAAGGAATCAACATACGTATTAGAGAAAATCGGCGAGATTCCTCGGAAGCGATTAGATCGAGACACAGCGTTACAGAAGTTTTTTAGTGACGACCAAGAATGCTACGAAAGAGCACTTGTTTGCCTATCTCATGGCTACGGAATCGCGGCTTATGCATACATGAGAAGGATAGCAGAAAATCACATTGATTCACTGCTATCACTGGTCACGAAAGAAGTTGAGGCATCTAATCCAGATCCAGAGCTGATCGAAAAAATTGAAACCCTCCATGGTAATTCTCCAATGTCGGAAAAGATAAGAATAGCGAATATAGCTATACCTTCATCCCTCAATCCAGATGGATTAAATCCACTGGGCAAGATATACAAGGCATTGAGCGAGGGCATACATTCAAGAAGTGAGTCTGAGTGCCTTGAGAGCGCTACGAACTTGATGGAGTCAATACGATACCTAATCAGCGAACTAACCGAAAGATCGAAGAATCGAAACCAATACCTCAAAATCACTCAAAAAATATAGGCTAACCAGTCGTGGTGAGACAATAGATTTCGCTGGCGCTCATCTACACTCACACTCTACGATCTACAGAAGAAATGAAAATCCTGAGCCTAGTTTACCTGATCCTTGGGACTCTGGGATTTATTGGTTTCCTAGCGCACTTTAATCGATGGCCAGCACCTACAGCATACTTATTCATACTAGCACTACCCTACTACCTATCGGCACTCACATTCACAATCCTCATACACCCACTTGCGTGCTGCACAGTTGCTGTAATTAAATTTAAAAGAAAAGAAAGCGGAATTAACCCATTGATCCACGGAACATGGTCATCCACGATTGCAGCATGCTTCATGACGATGATCTTCAATGGTTACATCATAAGCGCATGACTAAACCAACACCCCAAATGAAGCGTAGATCCAGTCAGCATACTCAAGCCCTTTCGCGCTTCACACTACAGGGCTGAGTAGCCTCTACGTTAAACAGAAATATGAATGAAATCGAAGCCACTGCCAAAGTGACTGAAGAAGTCGCAAAAACTTCAGGGAAAGCCTTGGAAGTAATGCAACAGCTCGGAACCTTCACGGCGAGAGTCATGGGAGAACCAATAGAGCAGACTGTCGGTCTACTAACAGACAAACTCAGGTTCATGAGGTGGCAAAGACAACTTCGACTTTTCGACAGGTGGAAAGAAATAATCGAAGAAAGAGAAATTGATCTACATAGCGCTAGATTGTCGCCCAAATTGGGTCTGCCGATAATAGAGAATGCGACACTTGAAGAAGACGATCATTTACAAGACATCTGGGCTCGTCTCTTAGCCTCCTGTATGGATCCAAAAAACGGACGACCAATGAGGTCTGCATTTATTGAAATCGTTAAGCAACTTGAAACGATTGATGCTACAACCCTAAGAGGGTTACATGCCATATACCTCCACAGCATTGATTCATCAACTACGAAAATGGAGGCTGGGCTGAGTATTGATCACTCGCCCTCGTCTATTAAAATATCCAGACGAGAATTATCAGAAAAATGCGGCTTAGGCTTCACTGAATACGAGCAGATTATGGACAACCTGTTCAGACTAAGACTGTGTGCTCCTTTCATTTTGAACGATGAGTTTGATGTCGTAAAAAATGGAGGGCCCGACAAACACCACTTCTCTACAGTTTTCCAATACGACCCAATCTGCATTACCTCACTAGGTTTGGCTTTTGTCGAAGCCTGCATTGAATAAGTCTAACAAATCAGTGTTATCAATTCCGCTACGGCTCTGCCTCCACTCCATTGATACACCTCTACGATATAGAAAAAAATGACATCTAAAACCGCAGATGGACGCCGATACACGCGGATTTAAGAGAAGAACCGAATCCTGCTATCTGCGTTTATCAGCGTCCATCTGCGGTTAAAAAAATCCGTTCCGACGTGACAGAAAGCTCTCGACCTTTCGGTAGTCTTCGGCCAGATTCGGGTCTATATCCAGTCGGCATAGACAACCCATTTAACGCGCTCGATTTTCGATAACCCTCACTAATCCAAAACCCTCAGGCTGGTGTCTAGCCTCTACGTTAGCTAAGAATATGACCGAAGCACAAACCACGATTATAAATGCGATTCCACAATATATTATTGCGATTGCAGCAGTAGTTACAGCTATCGTCGTTGTCCGCCAAGCTATATTGAAGGAAGAGAAGCAACTCAAAGAATCACCGATAGATAAAAGAGAATACAAAAAAGATGTTTTCTGGCTAAGAGTCAAAATGCTCATCCCAACGCTTTTTCTGATTTATACAATTTACGCCCAAATATCTGAAAGCGCCCCAATTGACCGATACTTTTTGTTCTGGGTTATTCTGACCAACATGCTCTTGGGCTTTATGATTTTCGCATATGTATTTGCCCACTGGCGCATATGGCTGTACCACAAAATAAGCGATGCGGAGCTAACCAGCACGAGCAGAGAATCCGAGTAATGCCTCCGAAAATTCGACAATCAACTAAACTTCACCAGCAGCAGAGTCGGATTTCTGTCGTGTAACGTTCAACGAAGAAATGAAAACAGGAAATTACAGTGCCACATGGTATTCCTTCGGAGCAGCATCATCCATGTTGGCAATGTGGGGACTAGACACTCAACAAAACCCGACATATTCTCGTTTCCCAGAAAGCTTCACACTTTTCGCGGTCGGTTGGCTTTTTTGGTTCCTCCTAAACTTCTGCACATTTTCAGCAACACATGCTGCAATTAAAGCGATATTTTCACGGGCGGTAAAAAAGAGATTTCATTTGCTACCGCTACTGCTTGGCTCATTTTTCGGACCAGTTTTTTATACCCTCGCCAGCTTAAAGAAAGATGTAATAATTTTTCCAGTAGCATTTCTACCGGCTGTAATCGCTTGCATTGCCTTGGTTTGGTTGCCTAAGCTAATAGCAAAAAAGTTGAACCAGGTAGAGCACTCAACCAGATAACCCGCCCGAAAATCCGAGAATCACTTGCACTCAATAGCTAGACGTCTGGCTGAGTGTCCTCGACGTTCTGAGAAAGATGAAAACCTACAAATGGGCTATACCGGAACCGAGACACAGAAAAGGAATAAGTGAATTCCTGCTTCCATCTTTTGTGGCTATACTTCCATTCATTTTTATCGGCTCTTCGTTTATAATCGTCCCAAAGTTTGAACTGATATTCGAAGATATGTTGGGCGGTCCACCATTTCCTCCTATCACTGAATTTATTCTTCTGGTTCCTCCTGTAGCCTGGCTTTTCCTTGCTACATTGCAGGGGCATTTCATCTGGAAGAGCTATAAAGCCCTAAAGCTCGCAAGGTTGGAGCGCAGAGCTAAGGGTTCGACATAATCCCGTCGTGCCGTAGCGAATTGGTATCGTCACGGCGTCGGTCTAGTA
>Ga0307933_1000368_pt1 | contig 42593 bp, 30 predicted proteins | sample OrgLakmetageno88_FD_201811 | JGI IMG/M metagenome (GOLD analysis project Ga0307933, IMG submission 201811) | Saline water microbial communities from Organic Lake, Antarctica - #88 | ecosystem: Environmental > Aquatic > Non-marine Saline and Alkaline > Saline | place: Antarctica: Organic Lake... | reverse complement strand
TCAAAGCGTTCGAAACATGGGAGGGAGACGACGCGGACGCCGTCGCCGAGTTGCTCGGCGGCACCCATCGCGTGTTGTAGCTCGGAGCCGGTGGCCATGAGGATGCACTTCAGGTCGCCGCTTTCTTTCTTGGCGATGTAGCCGCCCTTCAGGGTGCCTTCGCGGCGGTCGGCTACGGTGATGCTATCCTGTGCGGGTATGCCTTGACGGGTGAGGATGAGAGCCGTCGGGCCATCTGTGCGCTCGATGGCGGCGGCGAAGGCGGCAGCGGTTTCCTCGGGATCGCCCGGGCGAATGACATCGAGATTTGGAATCACGCGCAGTCCGCTGACGGTTTCGACAGGTTGGTGCGTCGGGCCATCTTCGCCCACACCGACGGAGTCGTGCGTGAAGATGTAAGTGACAGGCAGCTTTGCGAGCGAGGCGAGGCGGATAGAGCCGCGCATGTAGTCGGCAAAAACGAGGAAAGTCGCTCCGCTGATGCGGAAGATGCCATCGTAGGCGATGCCGTTGCAGATCGCGCCCATCCCGTGCTCCCGGATGCCGAACCAGATGTTGCGGCCGAGCGGATTCTTGGCAGAGAAGTCGCAGGCGTCCTTGATGTAGTTCTTGGTCGATCCGAAGAGGTCGGCCGAACCGGTGATCAGTTGCGGCACAGCCTTGGCGACTGATTGAATGATGGAGCCCCCTGAAGCGCGAGTGGCGGCCTTGGTGCCGGCATCGAATTCAGGAATACTACTGAGAATGTCGGAGGGAGCCGGCCCGGTGAGCTCGGTGGCAAGCTCAGGATTCGCAGCGGACCAGGCGTCGAACTTCGCCTGCCATTCGCTGTAGGTTTCCGCGGCGTATGCGGCGACGGATTTGAAGTGTTCGCGCACCTCGTCGGAGACGTAGAAGGTTTCTTCGGGCAGGCCGAGTCCCTTGCGGGCACCCTCGGCGAATTTCGCGCCGCCTTCACCGTGGCCGCCGGCAGTGCCTTCGACCTCGGGGATACCCTTGCCGATTGTGGTCTTGGCGATGATGACCTTTGGCTTGCCGTTGTCGTTCTCCTTGGCCTGGGCAATCGCGCCTTGAACCGCGCTGAAGTCGTGCCCGTCAACTGTGACGGCGTCCCAGCCTTGGGAGGTAAAGTAGGCCTCGGCATCCTCGCTTTGCGTCTGGTCTGCCATCGCGTCGAGGGTGACGTCGTTGGAGTCGTAGATGAGGATGAGGTTGTCGAGTTGGTTGTGACCTGCGAAAGCGATGGATTCCTTGGCCACGCCTTCCTGGAGGCAACCGTCACCATGGAGGGCGAAGACGTGGTGGTCAAAGACCGTGTGGTCAGCGGTGTTGAACTTGGCGGCGGCACGCTTGCCTGAGAGAGCGAAGCCGACGGCGTTACCGATGCCTTGGCCGAGCGGGCCAGTGGTGGCTTCGACGCCTGCGGTGTCGCCGAACTCGGGGTGCCCCGGTGTCTCGGATCCCAGTTGGCGGAAATTCTTCACCTCCTCCAGAGAGAGATGGTACCCGGCAAGGTGTAGCCAGGTGTAAATAAACATGGAGCCGTGACCAGCGGAGAGCACGAAGCGGTCGCGGTTGAGCCACTTGGGCTCGGCCGGGTTGTAGCGGAGGCCGCCGGCACCATAAAGGACGGCGCCGATTTCGGCACAGCCGAGTGGAAGGCCGAGGTGGCCGGAACTGCAGGCGTGGACGGCATCGATAGCGAGTCCGCGGGCTTGAGCGGCAGCTTTGGAAAGAATCTCTGTTTGCATAGTATTCGTCTGTTTGTAAGCGGCGCGCCGCCGCTTTATTAATTTTGAAAGTTGGCAGGATGGACGGATGGCCTCGAATGAAAAGAAAAAAGGAGAGCATGGATCTCCGAGTTCATGAAGTTTCCGCGTTTTTTTTGATTGGATATGCTGGACTGTAGCCGAAGTCCTTCGACTTTGGCCGATCTGGCTAGCTCGTCTCTTGAAATCGAAACTCGACTGTGGCGGTTCCTGCGCCTAAGCCAAAAGTATGACTCACGAAGAATTGGAACAGGGCTCAGTCCTAAATCTTGATTTTACAAAACTCAGCAAGGTCGCGAACTGCGGGGCTGATGTGCTGCCGGCCATCGCTCAGGATGCGACGACTGGCGAAGTCCTGATCGTTGGCTACGCGAACCAGCTAGCGCTTGATACTGCGCGCGAGTGCGGCATGGCAACCTTCTGGAGCACGAGCCGTAATGAGCTCTGGATCAAGGGTAAGACCAGTGGCGACTACCTCAAGATCGAGGACATCCGGGTGAATTGTGAGCAGAACTCCATTCTCTATAGAGTGACTCCAGCCGGGAAGGGCGCTTGCCACACCAAAAACAAGGACGGTGTGGCGCGGAGTGGGTGCTACTATCGCCGCCTGGATGAGAGCGGGTCGCTGGAGTTCGTGGATGAGTCACAGGTCTAGTGTCCTGAGTTCAAGTATTTGTCATAATCCGCGAAGTCTGACATTAATGATAATTTGGGTAGTGCCATTCGGTGGCGTCCCCGCCCTTCGACTAGTCTCAGGGCCTTGAGCTTGTTTCAAATCCTGAGCACAGCCAAAGGACCGAAACGGCACCGCAAGAACGTTCTTTAGCCCTCGCCAGAATCGATGCGCAGCGAGGACGCTGCTGCGCTACCCTAATTAAACCCGTTAAAATCCTTATAATGCGGGATCCTTACTTCTTCAATTCAGCCTCCAAGCGGAATTCATTATCTTTCAGGCCGATGGCAGCTTTGGCTTCCTCCCATTTTTCGAAAATCGGGAATTCGACAAATCCGTCTCGTGGTGCTTCCGGATGCCCGAAGGCAACGGACTCCATACTGTCAATCGCTTCATTCCATTGGTAGCCTTTGCCGCCAGGGCAGTGGATGGTTTCCTTGAAATAATCGTAGTGCACTTGAAGGGGATCTTTGCCGGGGAACTGCTTTTTCCACTCGTTGAGAATCGGGAGCGCTGCCCAACTGGTGAACTGTTGATCCTTCGTGAGGTCGCCATCAACGAGATTCATGTAGGTCTTGAGCGCAGATAGTTTAGTTTGCGCGAAGACTTGATGCACGGAATCTTCTCCATTATCGGGCATGTCATTTTTAGCCTCCTTATGGTCCAGGTTTCGTGTGATTGCGCGCTTGAGGATGTCTTCATTGAGCGTGAGGATGAAGGCTTCGGGCATGGCGGCGTAGTGAATTTTGATTTCCATGTTGTTTGGTAAGCCAGCACGTTCAGTTGTGTGGATGACGACGTAGGGCGTTTCTTCGTGCTCACGGGTTTCCCAATTTAGGAGGCCGGGAGCTGCTTGTTCGGAGAAACTGCGTAGAGTGGTTAAAAATAAAGCCAATTTCATCGGGCTCTTACAGCTTACGTGCAGACCAACCGGTAATCGTGAAAGATTTTCTTCGATGAAATCCTCCGAGTCTTCCGCTTGGTTCATCTCATCCCAGAAAGGGTCCTGGTCGACGAAGATAGAAAGCGAGTCGCCGACCCAAGCCAGTGGGTTGGCCCCAATACCGGGGAGCATCGCGCTGCTTTGCGTATTGGCCATGCGGAACGTATCGCTGGAGGTGTCAATAGCGTGGGAAACCATGAGCAGCGATTCGGGGTGGGGCGTCATCGCTTGTTGGTCGAGCGTGGCCTCACCTGCGGTGCGGATCCACTCTTCGTAGTCGCTGTTGAGGCGCAGTGGGATGACGGAGAGATCGACTCCGAGCGACTGCTCGGTGATATCAATACTTAGCGCGATGGGGTCGAATCGCACCCAGCCGCTTTCGTAGCCGCGTCGCCAGCGCTCATAGCCTTCCTTTTCCGCGGAGCTAACCGTGTCGATTTCAATGTCTGAAACCGGGGTGAGGAACTCCAGTGTGTTGAAAATTTCACTATGTACTGTGTTTTGGCCGTGCAGGCTCAGCTCGCCAACCAATTTCTGGTAAGTCTTATCGATTTCGATGCCGTCAATATGTTGAGCCGTAGCTTGCCCTATGACGGCGGCCGCACGGGTGCGGCGCGCAGCTGCAATGCGGAAGGCAGGGCTCGCCCAGCGGCGGATCGTGGCATCGGAGAGGAAAACGAAGGCACTGGCTTCGTCCTTCAAGGGGTAGCGCTGGCGAAAGAATTTGAATTCTTCAAGGGAGCCCAGTGATGGAGTTTCTCGCTTCAGCACTCGATTAATATTTGTGAGCTGACCAAGTGAGTTGGAGACTGCCACGTAGTTCTCGCCTGCGGTGAGGTATGAACTGAAACTGCGGTCTGAATTGCCATAGCCATATGTTCGGCTGCCGTCGATCGTGGTCTCTGACGAAAGGTTGCCGCCGTTGATTGTAGCCTGGGCCTGAATCATCGCGTGAAGTGTAGCCATGAGGACTTGCGGAGCCTCCGTGCCAAAGATGATGCATAAATCAGAACCGGACGGCAGGAACGGATCGCCTCCTGTAATGGCAACGCTCTTCACCGGCATTGTCTCAGCCAGTATGTCGGGGATGAGGAGGCCCATCTGCCTCTGGTATTTTTTGGCGAGACCATCGTAGGTCTTACGGTTCGTCATGGCGCCGAAGTAGTGCAGCCCTTCGGTCTCGGCCAATTGCACAACCTGGTTAAGATCTTTGATCGAGTCGAAGAAGGCGGCGTGTTGATTGTGTGGAATGATCATGGCAAGCGGATCAATCGGGGTCGGCGCATCGACGATACGTTCTGACCAGTCGATGGCTTCCACCGTTACGCCTTTGATCGTGCTGACATCGACGGGCTTGCCGTCTTTTGAGTTGCCTAGAATAAGTTCGCGATCCAAAGCTAAATTCTCCGAGACGGCGCGCTGGCCGGTGAACATGTTGAAGGTGCTGTCGAATTGCCCGAGGTTTCTCCAGCGGTTCGCCCGTTCATCGGCTTTGTAGGCATCGCCCGCCTTGTAGCGGAACCAGTCGCCGCCAGGAATTGTCGATTGCGCCAGACGCGTGTAGTGCTTAGCTCTCACGCTTTCGTAGTCGCTCTTGCTGGCTTCTTCAAATTGCTTCGGGTCGAATTCGAATTCGTAAGCAACTCTTTCCGGTGAGCGAAACGTTGCCAGACTGAGCTTTCCCCTCGCGGTCTGCGCATTGGGTAGCTTGAGCGCGACTTGAAGCTCGTTTTGGCGGTCGTTGCCCCACCACCGTCGTTGATTATTTTCGTCGTTTTCGGGGCGGGAGATATACGCGGTGCTATTCGCTTCCTCAATTGAGATAACGGGATAGCGCACTAACTGTTGGTTGGATCGCGCGAAACGCGGCACACTTGTCGTGAACTCTCGGATTTCCCCTTCTTTGAATCCAAGCTCGCCGAGTGGAACGACGTAATACTTCGCTTCGCCGAAGAGAGAAGCATGGCTGATTCCAGAGACGCTGAGGACCAATATTAGAAGTAGTTGATGTTTCATGTCTTTATTTTGAACAGTGTTCAATAAGGAGAGTCAAGTCGGAATTTAGATTTAGATCAAACAGTTCGACAAGTTGCCATGTAAGGCACTAACCTCAGCATATGAATTTACAACGTGCAGCTTTTGCGATGATCATTGTGATCCTGACTTTCTATGTGCTCTACATAGGTCAGAACTTGCTGCTGCCGCTCGTTATTGCGGGAGCAATCGCTTATTTGATAAGCATTTTAGCCCACGGGATTAGCTCGATCCGGGTCGGTGACTTCGGTGTGCCGAAAGCATTGTCAATGCTAGTGGCGCTTGGAGTTATCTTATTGGGCATCGGGTTTTTGATCAATCTGATTACGGTCAATATTCAAAGCGTGGTGCGCGAAGCGCCCGGCTATCAAAATAATATCGAGGCTCTGATCGAGACTGGCTATCGAACCTTTGGCATTGAAGAGGTTCCGAACCTGCAAGAGGTCATCGATCAAATTGATATTGGTGCCTACCTGCAGGACTTTGGACGCACGGTGCGTGCGCTGGTCAGCAGCACGGGCATCATCATCGTTTATCTGCTCTTCCTCTTGCTTGAGCAGCGCACCTTTGCGGACAAAATTAGAGCGATCATTCAAAATCGTTCGAAGCAGAAAGACGCCTTCGAGTTAATTGATAAGATGCGTCATGATATTCGCTCTTACGTGGCGATTAAAGTTATGACAAGTGCCACAACCGGGATCCTCAGCTTTGTGGTGCTGCATTTTGTTGGAGTCGACTTTGCCAGCTTCTGGGCGGTACTTATCTTCCTGCTGAATTTCATCCCTACGATCGGCTCGATTATCGCAACAGCGTTTCCCTCCGTCCTGACTCTTGTGCAGTTTGATACGCTCGGGCCTTTTGTGATCACCATTACAATACTCAGTGCCATTCAGTTTTGCATCGGTAGTTTAGTTGAGCCAAAGTTAATGGGCAACCGCCTCAACCTCAGCCCTATCGTTATCCTGTTGTCTCTGGGTTTGTGGGGCTCGATCTGGGGGATTCCGGGTATGTTTCTGTGTGTTCCGATTACGGTAATCCTTATGATCGTCTGCTCCTACTTCCCGGACACCCGGCCGATCGCTGTGCTGCTCTCTGGTAACGGCAAGGTCGGTAATGGCCTCTCGAAAGAGGTTGCTGCGTCGTAGAACGGAATCTTAAGAGCCTTATTTCCGAAGTGGTATTATTCCGAGTGGTAGGGTTTAGCTCCGTGTCAACCGCGTCGGCGACGACGCTCCGTTTCCACATGTCATGCCTTCGCATTGACAGTCGCCGCCGCGCGCTCATCTTTGTGTGCTCTGTTACCCCCAACACTACCAATACCCTATGAAAAAACTTCTCGCCGCGAACCGAAGTGAAATCGCTGTCCGTATTTTCCGCTCTGCGACCGAACTGGGCTGCCGAACAGTCGCCATCTACGCCAATGAAGATCGCTTCGGCGTGCATCGTTTCAAGGCGGATGAGTCCTACCTTGTGGGTGAGGGCAAGGGTCCCGTCGCAGCTTACCTCGATATCGAGAGCATCATCGATCTCGCCAAGGATAAGCATGTCGACCTGATCCACCCCGGCTATGGCTTCCTTTCGGAGAACGCGGATTTCGCAAAGGCCTGCGAGAAGAACGGCATTAATTTCGTCGGCCCCAGTGCCGACCTCCTCGGCCGCATGGGGGACAAGATCGAAGCCCGAAAAATCGCCGACCAAGCCAACGTTCCTACGCTGCCTGGCACGGAAGATCCTATCGCTGACCCTAACAAGGCACTCAAAACGGCAAAGAAGATCGGTTTCCCGCTCATCATTAAAGCTGCCTTCGGTGGCGGCGGCCGTGGCATGCGGGTGGTCAAAGATCCGAAGGATCTGAAATCCTCACTCGAAGAAGCGCAGGGCGAAGCCGAGCGCGCCTTTGGTAACTCCGCAGTTTTCCTTGAGCGCTACATCGAACGCGCCAAGCACATCGAGGTGCAAATCCTCGGCGATAAAAAGGGCAACGTCGTCCACCTCCACGAGCGTGATTGCTCTGTCCAGCGTCGTCACCAGAAGGTCGTCGAGATCGCGCCGTCCATTGGTCTGCCCGACGAGGTGCGGGCTGCACTCTGCGAAGCCGCCGTTCAGATCGCCAAGTCCATCGGCTACTACAGCGCCGGCACCGTTGAATTCCTATACGACCTCGATTCCGACGAGTGGTTTTTCATCGAGATGAACCCGCGGATTCAGGTCGAGCACACCGTGACCGAAGTTATCACCGGCATCGACATTGTGCGCAGCCAAGTGCTCATCGCGCAGGGCCACACGCTCCACTCGAAAGAAGTCGGCATTCCTAAGCAGGCAGATATCCCGCGCAATGGCGTCGCGATCCAGGCACGTATCACCACTGAGGATCCTGAGAAGAATTTTGCACCCGACTACGGTAAGATCGTCAGCTACCGCTCGGCGGCTGGCTTCGGCATCCGCCTCGACGGTGCGATGGGTGACACCGGTTCAGTCATCACGCCATACTACGATTCGCTCCTCGTGAAGCTCACCGCCTCTGCCGGCTGCTTCGAGGACGCCATCCAGCGCATGGACCGCGCTCTTCGCGAGTTCCGCATTCGTGGCGTGAAGACGAACATCCCTTTCATCGAGAACGTTATCAATCACCCGCTCTTCGTCTCCGGCAAAGCCACGACGACGATGATCGATACCTCAAAGGATCTCTTTAACTTCAAACGCCGCCGCGACCGCGCGACGAAGCTACTCAACCTCCTCGGCCAGACGATCGTCAACGGCAACGATCAGGTCAAGGGCCGCCCCGTGCCTGCGATGGACCTGCCGGTCATTATCCCTCAGCACGACCACACGCACAAGCTCCCCAAGGGCACCAAGGATTATCTCACCAAGCACGGCCCGGAGAAATTCGCGGAGTGGACCCGTAAGCAAAAGAAGCTACTTGTGACCGACACCACGATGCGCGACGCGCACCAGTCACTTCTCGCCGCTCGCATGCGCAGCTACGACCAGCTCAAGGTGGCCGATGCCGTCGCCCAACGCGCGGGCGATCTCTTCTCTGTCGAATGCTGGGGCGGTGCCACCTTCGACACCTCCATGCGCTTCCTGCATGAGAATCCTTTTAAGCGTCTCCGCCGTCTCCGCGAGCGCATCCCCAATGTCTGTTTCCAGATGCTCCTCCGCGGCGCGAACGGCGTGGGCTACTCAAACTATCCGGACAACGTTATTCGCGGTTTCATTAAGCATTCCGCCGAGTCCGGTATGGATATTTTCCGCGTCTTCGACTCGCTCAACTACCTGCCGAACCTCAAGGTCGCCATGGAGTCGATCCGTAAGGATACCAACTCCGTTTGCGAAGGCACTATTTGCTACACTGGCGACATTCTCGATTCAAAGCGCGATAAGTATTCCTTGAAATACTACGTCGATATGGCGAAGGAGCTAGAGAAGATGGGTGCGCACATTCTTGCGCTCAAGGATATGTCCGGCATTTGCACGCCGCACGCAGTTTATAAGCTAGTCAAAGCGCTCCGCAGCGAGATCGGCATCCCCGTTCACTTCCACACCCACGATTCCTCCGGCATTGCAGGCGCTTCCATTATCAAGGCAGCCGAAGCCGGCGTCGACGCCGTCGACCTCGCAGTCTCCTCGCTATCGGGCCTCACTTCGCAGCCGAATCTTAACTCCATCGTCAACGCCCTTCGCGGCGACAAGCGCGATACGAAGCTTGACCTCGAATTCCTCAACGAGCTCTCGATCTACTACGAGGCCGTTCGTCAATACTACGAGCCCTTTGACACCAGCCCCAAGTTTGGCTCCGCCGAAGTTTACACTCACGAGATGCCCGGTGGCCAATATACTAATCTCCGCGAGCAAGCGCGTGCCCTCGGTCTCGGTGCCCGCTGGCCCGAAGTCGTCCGCTACTATCATGAGGTCAACAACGTGCTCGGCGATATTGTGAAAGTCACGCCGTCCTCCAAGGTGGTCGGTGATCTCTCCATGTTCCTCCTCAACAAGGGCGTTGAGCCCGCCGACCTCGTTAACCTCGAGCCTGGCACTGCCTTCCCCGAGTCCGTCGTCGATATGCTCTCCGGTGGCCTCGGTCAACCCAAGGGAGGCTGGCCCAAGGACGTGCAAAAAGTTGTCCTCGGCGATAAGAAGCCATTCAAGGGGCGCCCCGGCACCCGCGCCGAAAAGATAGACATCGAAGCCACCCGTAAAGAACTCGCGAAGAAGCAAAAGTGCGAGATCAGCGACGACGATCTATACGCCTACCTCATGTATCCGCAGGTCTACAACGACCTCGTGAAATTCGTAAACGAGTTTGGCCACGCCCGCTACCTGCCGACGCCCGCCTTCTTCTACGGCCTCAAGCCCGGCGAGGAGATCACAGTCGAGATTCAAGAGGGTAAGCTGCTCATCGTAAAACTCATCTACGTCTCCGAGCCCAACGCCGACGGCGAGCGCACACTCACCTTCGAGCTCAACGGCCGCGCCCGTGAATGCGTCATCCTCGATAAGTCCATCAAGACCGAAACGAAGAAACGCACCAAGGCCGACCCCGCCGACAGGATGCAAGTCGGTGCCCCCATCCCCGCGATGGTCAGCGCCGTCTCCGTCTCCGTCGGCCAAAAGGTCAAGAAGAAGGAAAAACTCTGCGTCCTCGAAGCCATGAAGATGCAGACCACCGTTTACGCCCTCGCTGACGGCACGGTCGACGCAGTCGAAGTGCAGGCCGGCGACCAGGTCGACTCCAAGGACCTGTTGGTAAGGTTGCGGTAGAATTCCGGTAGGGACGCCTGCCCTACCAAGCGTCTTTTCGATTCACGTCTTCAAATCAAACTTGCAAATATGGCAAATATGGCAATATTTGCCATGTTATGTCTGTAATACACGATATCTACCAGCTTCGCCCCTCAGAGGAGTTGCCTTCTTCGCCGGCAACGATGCTCAAGAATACGTTTAAGAAAGTCTATACCCAGGCGGATCAATCCGGTGCGGTGAGTATTACACGTAGCCGAAAAAGGGAATATGTTATGCTTTCGGTGGGGACTTATGACCGCTTGTTGGCAGGTCTTAAAGAGCGCGATCCATTGAACACCCTGCGCAAAGAATATGATATCATGTTCGAGTCGGTGCAGTCAGATGGCGCCAGTGCCGCTTATGATGAAGCGTTGAATGCTTCTCCGGAGGAGCTCGCTGCCGCCGCTGTTAAAGATGCACGCAAGTAGGTAATGCAAGCGCCGACCATATATGTTTTGGCTGGGGTTAATGGTTCCGGTAAAAGCAGTATTGGCGGCGCGATTTTAAACCAAAAAGAGCTGCCCTATTACAACCCTGACATGGCGGCACGGAAACTCCGCGGAATGCATCCGGCGATGAGTCAAAAAATCGCCAATGCGCACGCCTGGTCGCTTGGTCGCGATATGCTTGTGGCCAGCATTGAGCAGCGTAAGAATTTTGCTTTTGAAACGACGCTAGGCGGAAGAACCATTACATCGTTATTGTTAAAGGCCGCAGATGAGGGGATGAGAGTCACAATGTGGTATGCCGGGTTGGAGTCCGTTGAAATGAATATCGCTCGCGTGAGCGCGCGCGTGGCGCGTGGTGGGCACGATATTTCAGAGGAGGACATACGCAACCGCTGGAAGAGTAGTCCCCGGAACTTGCTCTTGCTTCTCCCGAAGCTATCGATGTTTCGACTCTACGATAACAGCGTTCAGGCCGATCCCGAATCCGGAGTTCCACCTGAGCCGCGCCTACTTCTCGCCATGGATGAGGGCGTTGTCATAGGCCCTGAAGATCTCTCCGGCGCACCGGAATGGGCCAAGCCGATTATAGCAGCTGCCGTGAGGACCGATGCGGATTAAGACCCAGCCCTTGTAAGGTTTATCGAAAGACTTGTAATTATGAAGGCTTCTCATCCAATTTTCAGCCTCCAGCCCATCAACTCTTTCAAGCTCACGGTTATTTCCAGTAGACCAGCACCCATTTCGCTCCAAGCGCCGTGCCCGCGTAGTGTTGGTTGCGAGCCGCGGTTCTGTGTGACTAATATATCTATCCTCCCGTAGCCCGCCCTTCGATAAACTCAGGGCCTTGAGCTGGTCGAAACGGCGAGCGTTGTTGCGCGTCCGGCTATACATTGCGCGGTCGAACCTTCGGGGGCATCGCCTGCACGGCGATGCGGGCATGCGCAAGCGCAGCCCCTACGGATTGGCAACGCGCAATGCCTTTTGTCTGAACTTACCCCGTATTCCGCATCGCGCCGGAGAGGGCGTTAATCGTCATCAGGAGTTCTTTTTGAATGGCTTCGTCGTCCGGTTCGCCGGCGGCCTTTTGAGCACGCCAAGCCTTGAGGAGCGCGACTTGTTTTACGTGGAGTGGCCGCATGAGCGAGGCGCGAAGTAAGTTGGAATAGTGGTGTCCTTTGCGGCGCTCTTCGATGGGCCGGCGTAGCAGGGTTTCGAGGTGGCGACGTGTCAGTGCGAGTTCGTCCATGAAGATGCTTCTGAATTTTTCGCGCAGTGCTTCATCTTCAACAAGTTCGATGTAGAGACTGAAGATCTCCTCATCGGTGGCAGCGAGGCTGGTATCGATATTAGTGAAGACATAGCGCAAAAAAGGATCTACCTTCAGTGAGGTCTTCAGCTTGTCGTAGCCGTCGGGGTTTTTGTGGTTAAGTTTTTCGAGAGCACTGCCGACGCCGAACCAACTTGTCATGTGGACGCGTGCCTGGCTCCATGAGAAGACCCACGGGATGGCCCGCAGATCATCGAGCGTATTGGTGCCGGTCCGTTTGGAGGGGCGCGAGCCGATCTTACTCATCTCAATGGCGTCAATCGGAGTGGCGCTGCGGAAGAAAGTGATGAAGCCTTCTTCGTTGCGCATCTTGTCGTAGAACTCCTGCGAGGTATCGGCCAGCCAGCTGATGACGTCCGCCACCGGATGGAAGGTGCGCTCGGAGTCTTTGTCTTTCAAGTATTTGCTCAGCGCGTTGGCAGCCAGCAGCTCCAGATTGTAAGCGGCATTCACCGGGTTGGCATATTTCTGGGCGATCGTTTCGCCCTGTTCCGTCAGGCGGATGTCGCCCCCGGGCGCGCCGGAGGGCAGTGCTTTAATGAAGTAATGAGTGGGGCCGGCCCCACGGCTGATTGAGCCGCCCTTGCCGTGGAAGAAGCGGATTTTTACGCCGGCTTCTTCTCCAACTTCGTTGAGCGCATACTGCGCCTTGTAGAGGCTCCATTGGCTGGCGAGGATGCCACCATCCTTGTTGCTATCGCTGTAGCCGACCATCACTTGTTGCACGGGTTGCTTCGATCCGTATTTCTCCTGCTGGCGGGCCAGGGTGCGCCGGGTGACGGGATGGGCGAGAAAGTCCCGCAAAATCCCTGTGCCGTTTTCGAGATCTTCGATGGTTTCCAGCAGTGGCACGACCGGGATTTCGGCGAATGCGCCTTCCTCAGTCATTTCGGTGAGGCCGACTTCGCGGGCGAGTAGATAGACGGCCAGTAAGTCGGAGACCGAGCGTGTCATACTCACGATAAACGAGCCGATGCAGTTGGTGCCAAATTTCCGACTGTGCTTAGCGATTACGCGGTAGCACTCGGCGACGGCTTGGGCCTCTGGGCCGAGCTCTGCTTTAAGTGTGGTGAAAGGGCGGGCGGACTCAAGTTCCTTATCGATGAAGGCCAAGCGCTTTGCTTCGCTCCAATTGCCGAAGTCAGTTTCCTCCGCGCGCGCGGCTTCGAGAAATTGCTCAATCGCCTTGTCGTGAAAGGCGCTGTTCTGGCGGATGTCCAGAGCCGCGAGGTGGAAGCCGAAGGCTTCGACAACGCGCATCACGGTGACGACGTCATCATAGGCGATGCTCTTAGCGCCGTATTGGATCAGCGAGGATTGGAGCAGTGTCAGGTCGTCCTTGAGTTGCTGCGAATGCACATAGGCACCCTCGACATCAAGCAGTTTCGTCGCGTGGCCACGGATCGATTCCACTGGCAGCTTATGCAGCATGAGGCTGATGAACTGGCGGAAAGCCTCGCCATTATTACGATCAAACGTTTCGCGGCCTTTGGCCCCGGTTTCGCTCAACATGGCTTCTACCCGTTGCCGCATTGCTACGTCGGCCTGCTCAAGGGAAATGCTGAAGCTGGTGCGTTTGACCAAGTGGATGAGCTTGCGACGGATGACCACGAACGCACTAAGACGCAGTTGGAGTAGCGTCTCGCGCGTGACTTCTGCAGTCACCAGTGGGTGCCCATCGCGGTCGCCGCCGACCCAGTCACCGAAGGTGATTTTCGGGAAGCTATGACTGGCGCAAAATGCCTCCAAGCTCATTCCGGCAAACTGCACGGCCTGCAACATTCGGCGATCCAGAATCGAGATGACCTCGGGGAAAACGTTGACTAGGTAGTGGAGGATGTTGCGAAGCTCGTCCTGGATTTCCGGCTTCTCAAGGTAGATTTCTCCCGTCTTCCAGAGGCGGAAGATGGCTTGCTCGATGTTGTGATCCACATTGCGAATCTCGTTCTTCGTAAACATCGTGTTCTCGCGCTGCACGAGCAGCACGTAGAGCTCGCGGTGGTGCTCCAGCACGGTCGCGCGTTTGGCTTCGGTCGGGTGGGCGGTCAGAACCGGCTCGATCGCCACTTCGCGGAGCGCGGCCATGATCTCCTCCTGCGAGTGGCCCGCATCGCGGAGCTCCTTAATGTTGATGCCCCAGAGCCCGTTGACGGAATCCAGAGACTCGTCCTCGTCCGAGCGCCGCGATTGCACCGCCGCATTGATTTCCACCATGTTAACGAGGTGGAAAATCATCGAATAGAGCTGAATATGCTTCGGCGTGATGGCATCAACCGCCGGGTCTTCTGCGCTGATCCAAGGGATGGCTCCCGCGATCTCAGCCTCGCCGTTTTCTTCCAAAACGTTCTTCAGACTGCGCAACAGAAATTCCAAATCCTTGTAGGGCTTGCCCAGCACGCGTTTGGTTTCTAAAAATGATTCTCGTAAGCTCATAGATTTAATTTCCGCATACACAAGAGTATCAGCATCAGCTGTCAATCTAGGCATGGAGGTGTTGAACAATCAGTTAGCAAGAAATGCACCAAGAATTGTGAATCGTAGGAGTGGTGCGCTTGAGCGGGCGTAACTCCGTCAAGCCCCTTGTCGCCACCCGAGAGCGTTCTTGGGTAGTGAGTCTTGCCGAGCATTGTCAGACCCTCATCGCTAATATCCAGTTTGGGCCACGACGGCTTGTCTGGAGACTGCGCCCTACCATGCAAGGCTGCTCGAACTGAGAATCGAGGGTAGGGCGCAGTCTCCAGACAAGCCGCAACGCCTCTATGGCTAAAAGATTATTGTCCCAATCAGCAAAACACCGCTGGCAGGAAAATGAGCGTTGCAATCAGCACGATTCCGAAAGCGATAGAGGCGCTCCATAGCCGCTCGCGCATCGTTGGTTTGGGTAGTAGTCCTACTAGAAACGCGGCTATTAGTGCGGGGGCACACATTCCTGCAATTGCAGCTACGAGTGCAAAAGGATTCGGTTTAGTCGCCTCAGCAATACGCACAGGCAGCGGTGTTAATTTCTCTTCAGTCCACCCTTCGGGTTCGTGCTCAATGATGCGGACTGCTTTTGAAAACTCGGATCCTGCCCCAAAGATTTTCACCAACTCGGGATCATGTTGTCCCGGTTCGCCACTGTAATAAGTGACATGTCCGTCCAAGTAGGCAATATGTCCACCATAGGGTGCGTCGAAACTCTCGTAGTTGTGCAGCCCGCGCGTCCATAAAAGCGGGGTCATCGAACTGGGACGAGCCAGGTCGGGGTAGACGGCGAAAGAATAAGCGATCGGAAACTCTAAGATATCTGGAACGAATTCGATTTTCCCTGTTTCGGAGGTGTAGCCTATTATTTCAGGTGCCTTTGTTCGAGCATGTTTGAGATCGTAAGGGCTTAGGAAAATAGAGGCATCGAAAAGTTCTACTTGGGTGAATATTTCCAGCAGAGCTTCTATGTCTTGGTATTTCTCGGGTTGATAGCGCATACGCGCTCCTGAGTGAGTGTATACGCTGAATGCGACGGCGATTTGTCGCATATTGGATGACATCTTCACTTGTTGAGCCTTTTTCTTTACACTTGCGGAACTCAATACCGGCAGCATCGAGCCACAGGCTAGCGCAACTAAAAGGGGCAGGCGTAAGCAGTTTGAGTAGGTCATGGAATCAAAATGAAGCTGACGCCAGGTTTTGTCGATGCTTTGTCGCTATTGTCATACTCCGTGGTAAACGGCTGCCCTCTGTAAAGGCCGAAGAGATGGGTAACAAGTGTGCGCGGACGTCTGGGGGCAGACGTCCCCACCTTGCATTACTGCTCAAACTGAGATTCGAGGGAATGGCGGAGCCTTCAGGCAAGTCGCAGTCCCGCCAGTGCCATCCGCCCAGTTTCACTCTTGATGTCGTTAGGTCGCCTCATTAACTCTTTCGTATCATGAAGAGAATTATCCTGAAAGTCCTGCTGGCTCTTTTTGTCGCCGTTCTAATTGGCGTGCCCGCTTTTATCTTCTGGATGCGTGCAGGCGAGGAGGAGCCTTTGGATTATAAGTATTTAGATTTTGAGCTTGGGCCAAAAGATTCTGAGTTGAACGGTTACACTTATCTGCGGCTGCTTGGTAAGGACTATCAGACGAATATTCCTGAAAACTATCCCTACGATTTTGAGCGAGACATCGATTACAATCGCTACGAAAACTGGAACCTAGATATTTTTGAGTCGATCGTTGAGGACAACAAAGAATTCTTAGAAAAGATTGAGGCTGCCTTTGACCGGCCAATATTTATGAGCGATCAAATGTTCTCTCCGGAGACATGGCTCTATCATCTTAGTCAGCTGCGCTCTTATGTGAATTTGAGCATTCTGGAAGCCCGGGTAATGCACTTGTCGGGAGATTCGGAAGCGGCTCTTACGAGTCTGGCTAATCTGGCTGATGAGATAAAGACATATACACAGTCAGGCGGATCGTTGATTGGGCTATTGTCGAGTGCTGCGATGAATGGCCTATTATATGGTGAGATCTGGATCTATCAGGCAAATATGGATTTCGATGCGAGTGAATGGGCGGCGTTTGCGGATACCTACGATGTCGCTGAATATTACGGTGACGCGATTCAACTTTCGATGCGCCAGGAGTTCCAATCTTTCCAAAATGCTATCGAAAATATCTATGAATTTGGTGTCGATGGATATGCTTGGTCATTAGACGATAAGCCTTCATGGTTTTATATCTTTTCCCAGAAAGCATTGCTCTACGTAGGATTGCGAAAAATACGGACAGGAAACGAAGTCTTCCGAGCATACTCTGAAATTGTAGATCAAGCGAGCTTGCCCGTAAAGGAGCGACATTACGACAATGCGAACAATGTTGAGGTTAAGCTTAGAAACAGAGGCTGGGGTAGTTTCATCAATCGAAATCCATACGGTAATGTATTGCTTAGCATTCTCTATCCAACGATTCGGGCGGTATTGCCTCGCGTAGATCGAGCCGAGGCCAGTGCTTCCGCAACACGGATCAGTATGGCTTTACAGGCTTACTATCTGGAACAGGGTGAATTGCCCGAAAGTCTGGATGCGCTCGTTCCGGAATATTTGCCTGGGATTCCCAGAGACCCCTTCGGCGGTGAGCCGATGCGCTACTCGAAGGAAAAGATGATCGTTTACTCGGTGGGTAATGATTTCGTCGATGATGGCGGGAGCGGGAAGAGTTTTCTCTTTGAACTCGACCCGTATGATGACAGCGATGCTGCGGAGTATGACGATACGGAACCGACCTTTCCGCTTCGCTTTGCGATGCAAAGGCCACCCCAAATCCAATCCTTGCCATGATACTTTTTGCTGTGTATGCTCAAGATAGGTTTTGTAGGCAATCTAACCAAAATACTAATCCAAAATAACAAAAAATATGGCAGAAAATAGTTTCCTCTCTCCCTTTCTTGAACAGTTAGGATCATTCATGCCAAGCGCGTTCGCTGCGGCGATCGTCTTAATTATTGGCATCATTCTGGCGGGCCTTTTGCGCAAAGGTGCAGGCTACCTCTTATCAAAATTAAAGGTCGACGAGCGCATCAACCGGGACCGTGAGAACAAGCTCACTGTCGAGTCGCCGGCATGCACCTTTATCTACTATTTGGCTTTGCTCTATGTCTTGCTGCTGGTCCTAAGTATACTTGGGGTGGAGAGCGTCCTTCAGCCTCTTCAGGAAATGTTTAATGAGTTTGTCGGCTACATACCGAATTTGATTGCTGCGGGTGTTATTGGCTTCGCCGGTTTTATCATCGCACGAATTGTCTCGGTTGTTGTGGGCACTGCGGCCAAGGGGCTTGATGCTCTGGGTAGCAAACTGAATTTGGCAGAGAACCTGAGCCTTTCAAAGTTAGCTCAACAGCTCGTCTTTCTGTTCATTTTTGTCCCGATCCTGATCGTGGCTTTGGATGCATTGGAGATGGAGGCCGTGTCCGGCCCGGCGACTGGTATGCTGAGCGAGCTAATGGCTGCGATTCCCGAAATTATCGGTGCAGCTATCATCCTCGCAGTCTTCTTTATCGCGGGTAAGTTTGTCGTCTCCATGCTCATCGAGCTCTTGAAGAATCTAGGTGCAGATAAGCTTCCGGAAAAACTCGGCTTAAGTGCCATCACCGGTAAGGACTTCTCACTCTCTAAGCTGACTGGACATGTGGCTTTCTTCTTCATCATGTTTACGGCTGTCATTTCCGCACTCGAGAAGTTGGAAATGTTACAAATTGCATCCGTGCTGGAAAATCTACTCGTGCTGGCCGGTCAAATTTTACTTGGCCTGCTCATTCTTGCGGTCGGTAACTTCTTTGCAAACCTGGCCTACAAGCTACTCAACAATTCCGAGAACAGCACGATCATCGCGAATATCGCCCGCTACTCGATCCTTGCGCTTGTGCTGGCGATTGGTCTCAGCGCAATGGGCATTGCAGAAGACATCGTCTTACTCGCCTTCGGCCTCTCTTTAGGTGCGATTGCTGTGGCTGTGGCACTCTCCTTCGGCCTTGGTGGCCGAGAGGCTGCTGGCAAACACACGGAGTATTTGCTCAGTAAGTTCCGCAAGGACGACTAGCAGAATAGTTTAATCCATTTCTTGAAGCCGGACAGTTCGCTGTCCGGCTTCATTGTTTAATGTAGTCGAAGTAGTATTACCAAGTCAGAGTGCAACGGACTTTCTAGTCCAGCAGCAGCTCTTTCGGCATATCCTTATCGCTGAGGCGCTCAATTTTTGCCCCAAGGGCGGAGAGCTTTTGCTCGAAACGTTCGTAGCCTCGGTCGAGGTGGTAGATGCGTTGGATCCAGGTGTCGCCGGTGGCAGCGAATGCAGCTAAGATGAGTGCGGCTGAGGCCCGTAGGTCAGAGGCCATGACGGGTGCGCCGGAAAGGTTAGAGGCGCCTTTGATAATGGCGCTGGGGCCTTCAATTGCGATGTCTGCCCCCATGCGCTGGAGCTCTGGCACGTGCATGAAGCGGTTGGGGTAGATGCGCTCGGTGATGATGGAGATGCCGTCGACTTGAGTCATCAATGCGCAGAGCTGCGCCTGTAAATCGGTCGGGTAGCCGGGGTAGGGCAGAGTGATGCAGTCGATAGGCTTGAGCGATCCGGAGTAGGGTAAGACCCGGATGCTGTTTTCCGATACTTCGAGGGGCACGCCGGCCTCTTCCAGTTTATCGAGGAAAGCACCGAGTAGGTTGGCCGGTATGCCTTTGACGGTGACGTCGCCTCGTGTGATGGCGGCGGCCACGATGTAAGTGCCGGCTTCGATACGGTCGGCGATCACACTGTGCTCGCAGCCATGTAGCTTCTCGACACCTGTGATGATAAGTTCCGGACTGCCGATGCCTTCGATGTGGGCGCCCATTTTCACAAGCAGGTTGCAGAGGTCGACCACTTCCGGTTCGCAGGCGGCGCACTCGATGCGGGTCGTGCCGGGGGCCAGAACGGCGGCCATGACGATGTTGGCCGTGCCGGTCACCGTGCTACCGCTGCGACCACCGAGGAAGATGGGGCCGCCCTTGATTTTAGATGCATCGACGTGGACGTAGCCATTGGTGATCTCGACTTGGCAGTTGAGCTTGGTGAGGCCCTTCAAGTGGAGGTCGATGGGGCGCGGTCCAATGACGCAGCCTCCGGGGATGGAGACTTCGGCCTTGCGTAGGCGCGCAGTCAGTGGCCCGAGTAGGCAGACGGAGGCACGCATTTTGCGCACTAACTCGTAGGGCGCAACGTGAGTTAAGTTCGTCGCCTTTAACTTCCAGACGCCGGGCTCCGGGTTTTCGATTTCCGAGCCGACATGGGCCAGGATCTCGACCATGAAGCGGATATCGCTAAGGTCGGGGACGTTGCGCAGGGTGACCTCCTCCTCGGTCAAAAGCGTGGCGGCGAGTAGGGGTAAGGCGGCGTTTTTCGCGCCGACTACATTAATCTCTCCCTTAAGTGGTCCGTTGCTACTGACTTTGAAGACGTCCATTAGGAAATGCTAGGATTTGTTGTCTTGGCTGCGACGGTCATTGCGGCGTTGGCCGTTTCCGCCCTTGCCGCGTGGGCGACCTTTGCCACCCCGACGGTTTTGGCCTTGGCCCTTACCTCTGTTGCCACCTTTGCCGCGTGGGCGACCGCTTTGTCCGCGGTCTTCAGAGGGCCTGCGATTGCCGCCTTGTTTCTTGGCTGGTTCCTTGGGGCCCATCCCGAATAAGCTTAGGATGGAGGCAAGGATGCCGCCGGATTTCGCCTTCTTCTTTGGAGCGCTCTTTCTGCCAGCAGGCGTTCTATCGTTCTTTGCTGGGCGATTCTTATCGCGCTCGGCGCGTTTGGCATCGCGCTCCGCTTTGCGCTCATTGAGGCGGGTTTCCACACGTCCAATAGCAGCCAGTGTCTCGGTGCTGGGCTTGGCGTTGCTGATACGGGGCGCGGGCTTTTCTGCTCTTGGTTCAGATCTTTGCTCAGGCTTTTCGGCTCTTCGTGCCGGTTTGTCGGCTCTTGGGGCGCGACGCTCCTTTGTCGGTTCCGCGTCGGGCTTCGCACCTCCGCTGAGCTTTTCGCTCTTAAGTGCTTTAGCTGCGTCGACTTCACCAATTTCAGCGGCGCTGGTCGGAGCCTTGTATTCCGTCTTAAATCCTCCGCTACGGCGGCGCGTGCGCGGCTTTTTAGTAGCGTCGGTGCTAGGAGTGTAGTTTTCTTTTGAGCTGTTGGTCGCTTCGGATTCTTCGAATTCTGGCATGATTAGTTTTCTTTGGTGTTGATCTCTCGCCTGCGGTCTGGTCCCGCACACGAATGGGTGGTTTATGCAACTGCTTGCTGTGGAGAGCTCTCGGTGGAAGCCTGCCATGTAGAATCGGCAGCATTGAGAGGTTCAGAACACAGTATATGTATCGCTAGAGTAGGGAATTTGCAGCCGCAAGGGTTAAGTTTCTTTCTGTCTCAGAAACAGCTAGTTAAGCAAGTGAGTCTTCAAGCTTGCTTGGTGCCGGTTGGGTGCGTAGGCAATTGGTATGGACAAACTTGAAGAGATTTTTGAACTGCAGAATACCCTTAACAAACGCATCGGCGTGAACACCGACGGTATGTCGGACGAAGAAAAGGCGAAGTGGGTGCTGAACTATACACGCGCGATGCAACAAGAGATCGCGGAGTTGATCGATTCAGTGCCTTGGAAGTGGTGGGCGAAATATCAGGAATTCGACGAACAGAACGCTAAAGTCGAGGTAGTGGATCTCTTTCACTTCCTTATCTCGATCGCGCAGGTTCTGGGGATGACTCCAGAAGACGTCTACGAAGCCTACACGAAAAAGAATAAGGTGAATCATAATCGCCAGGAAAGTGGCTACGTCAAAAAGGACGAAGACGATTCGAGGCATATCTGATTTTGACGGCGGATGTATGATTAATCAGGTCGGATGAATAATCAATGATGACGGATTCAGCGATTACCGAACATACATACTGCTTCATCATCATTTTTCCGCTATCATTCATTAGTCATCATTAATTAGTCATCGATAATGTCTGAAAACCCCATCATAATTCTGCTCTACGTAGGCATCGCGGTCTACGTGGGGAACATGTATTGGAGCGACTATAAGGACGGCCGCGCGGACGACCCGGAGGCCAGTGCCATGCCGGGCGCAACTAAGACTTCGCTTGTCGCTATGGCTATTGCCACGGTCGGGGCGCTTGTTATTCTGGCGGCAGAGACGGGTGGCGAGATTGCCCTAGGCATTGCGAGCAAGCAGAGCGAGATGCTGTGGTATTTTTTGTTCGCCATTGTGGCCGCCGGAATTGTTGAGGAAGTCATCTTTCGAGGCTATCTGGTCATTGATAAAAAGGGTAAGATCGCTCTCATCGCCAGTTGCACGGGCTTTTCGCTTATTTTTGCGGTTATCCACTTTCATCTCTTCAGTCTTGATTATCCCGAAGATGTGGCCTTTTGGCAGTTCTGGCAGGCAGGCATTGAGTGGACTCTGACACCGAAGGGCTTCTTCACCACCGGAATTCTCTTTGCCAACTCACTGTGGTTCTATGCCTGTCGTTTTGGCCCGTGGAACCCGACGCACTCACTTTTTCCCTGCATGGTGGCGCACGCCGCCAGTAATTTTGGTGTCTATGTTGTGAAACTTGCTCAGGGCTACGTTATTTTCTAATCTCATTTCACGCCCAAGACCGATGCCTTTTTTACGACTACTTCTTCTCGGCTGTGGAATTTTCTTCGCATTACTAGCAACTGCTGGAGAGCGTCCTAATATTCTCTGGATTGTCAGCGAAGATAATGGCCCATTCCTAGGTTGCTATGGTGATGCTAATGCCATGACCCCGAATTTGGACCGCCTGGCCGAGCGTGGGATCCGCTATACGAACTTTTATGCCAACGCTCCGGTCTGCGCAGTCGCTCGCAGTAGTTGGATTTTTGGTGTGCCTGCCGTTACGACAGGGACGCTACACATGCGCTCTCAGTATCGAGTCCCGCGTGAGCGCTTTAAAACTTACCCGGAACTTATCCGAGCTTCCGGCTATTACGTCACGAATCGTCGGAAAACGGATTATAATACGCGTTCTATTGATCCTTCCAAAATCTGGGATGAGTCGTCGAAGTTTGCTCATTTCAAAAAACGTCCTGACGGAGTGCCGTTTTTTGCAGTTTTTAACTTCACTGAGAGTCATGAGAGCAGTCTCTTCCCCGGGAAGTGGCCAAAAAAAATGACAGTGCCTGCCGAGGCAATTAAGCTGCCGCCTTACCAGATACGGACTCAGGAGACTGTCGATAGCTGGCGTGCCTATTATGAACAAGTTCGGGAGATGGACAGGCGGGTAGGCAGTCTGTTGAAAGAGCTGGAAGCCTCGGGGCAGGCTGACAATACAATCATCATCTATTGCTCGGATCATGGTGGAGTCACGCTACGCAGCAAACGCTACCTTTATGACTCCGGCACCAATGTGCCCCTTATTGTTGCCTTTCCCGAGAAGTGGCAACACCTCGCACCTGGCGCGCCCGGATCGGTTTCCGATCGCCTGACTCAATTCATCGATTTACCCAAGACCTTCCTAAGTTTGGTTGGCGTCGAAGCACCGGAGGTTATGTCGGGTCGCGTTTTCTTGGGTGACTCTGTCGAGCCTGCTCCTGATTCTGTCTTTCTCTTCTCTGGCCGCTTCGATGAGGCCTCGGATAATTCGCGGGGCGTGACCGACGGCCACTGGAAATATATTCGCAACTTTGAGTCCGACCGACCGCTTTTTCAGATGTTGAGTTATCCCCTTCGCCAAAAAGGCCAAGTTGCGCAGTTGAAGGCCTACAAAGCTGGTAAGACGGATGCGCTGCAATCTGCCTTCTACCTGTCTCCGCCGCCGGAAGAGCTCTACGATACGAAAGCCGATCCGCATGAGGTCAATAATCTGGCGTCTTCTCATCCGGAGAAGCTGAAAGCCATGCGGGCGGCGCTTCGTGCCCATATTCTGGAGACTCATGATCTCGGTTTCATCCCTGAGCCAATGATGGAAGTCATCGATGCATCAGATAAGGAAACGATCTTCAGTTACGGTCAATGCGACGAGTCCTACCCTCTGCCCCGTATTCTTGATTTGGCAATCAAGGCATCAGATCGCGGCCCAGCGCATCAGCTCGCGTTTGCCCAAGCTCTCGAAGATCATAATCCGATCATCCGCTATTGGGGCAGCGTGGGTTTGCGCGGGCTAGCCGCTTACGATGAGCGCGCGCATGTTATGATTGCAAAAGCTCTAACCGATTCAGAACCCAGCGTGCGTATACAAGCGGCGATAGCACTTGGCCGCAGTGGCGAAGTGGAGCGAGCGACCGACTTATTGCTAGGCGAAGCTCTAGCCGCCAAGAGCGACATGCACGGGGCATGGGCTTTGGATGGTATTAAGCTGCTGGATGCACCAGAGGCAATTACGTCACTTCGCGAAAACGAAATTCAAGCGCTTCGGAAAGGTAACTACACAAAACGGATTCTAGATTTACTCAGGGATGATGGTTCCATTGCCCGAATCCCATCGGAGCGTCAGTAAGCACAGGCGGACGCGCGCCGAGTAGCCGCTGGGATTGTAGCGTCTGCGCTTGCGCACGGCACCGCGCCGTTGAGGCGCGGCTGTTGCGATTAGATTCGCCAGTGCGGCTTGGAGCCTTTCGGTGTCGATGTCCATCGCCTGGACGGCGATAGTGCCGTGCGCAAGCGCAGACCCCACGTTTTCAGCGCTCCGCGAGTGGCCCACTTGCGCCAACTTCTTTCAGCGTTTTGAGCCGATCTTGCACATCTGACCAGTCCTGCGGGAGGCGTTTGATGATCGACGTGTCGTAGTCCGCATTTTTCAGAATATCCAGCAGCGACTCGTAGGCTTGCTCAGTGATTTCATGGTCCCGAGTCATGACCCAGGCATACTTGCGACTGGGGTGCCCGATGATCGTGCTCTGGTAGTCTTCGGACAGGTGAATGACGACGTAATCGGATTTAAATGGCCAGATGAACTGCATCTGCCAATTAGCCGGGTCCGCCTCGTCGGGAAAGCCTTTCGGCGTAAAGGTTTTGAGTTCACCATCGAAACTGCCGTCACGAAAACGGTAGGTCGTTTCGACACGCCCCTTTTCGTTAAGGTAGTAGTGCTCGACGGCGTTGTGCGCCTTTTTATCCACAAGGATAGGCGTGTATCCATGCACAAACCACGCTCCCATGAACTTTTCGAGGTTCACTTCTTTGGGTGTAGGCAGAGGCGTATTTGATGAAGCGCAGGCACTCACGAACCAAAGCGAAACAACTACTAGAGATAAGGTAAATAGAATTTTTCTACGCGGCATAAGTGAAATATCGCGTTCACGGCCTTCAACTTACGGGTGAGTGCGGGGCATATGTTTGTCATCGGCTTCTTCGGGGCGGGGAGGCTCTAAGGCGTAGAGGGAAAGCTATTTGGGGGGCGTCGGCATAATCTTGACTCGTGAGATCTCCCACATGGCCTCGGCTTGTTTCTCTGAAAGGATAGGAAAAAGCCCTTGCTTCCTCAAGTGCGCGTAAGAAAAGATCTCTGTCTTGGCCTTTCGGTTGACCGCTTCGGCCGCAATCGCTGGGTGTACCTTCTGGTCGGCAGCAAAGAGGTGTAAGTCATAGAGTGTCGGGCGACGGCTGCGATGCCGGACGATAAAGCTCAAAAGATCCTCGCTATAGATGAGTGACTTGTCGGCCCACTCGTCGGCTTCTTGCTCTCTGTGGTCGTTGCTTCGGTTCTCATACTCAGCAAATACATCATCGGGTGTCTCGATATGGAGAATTAAATGAGCAATTTCGTGGAAGAGTACTTTCCAAAACTCGGCGATGTTCTTGAACTTTAGGCCATGTATAATCATCGCCTTTGTCGGGGAGAGTAGGCGTGTGCATCCGCGATAGGCTGAGCGCTTGAAAATCGGGACAACTACCAGCGCGACGCCAGCACTGGCCAGGCGTTCTCTGACGTCGCTGAATACTTCTTGCGGCTCTCTGAGTGTGAGCTGTCGTAAGTCGTCGGCAACATCTGCAAGCTTCTCGCGATTGTAGGGAGCCACTGGCATACGATGAGCGGCCATTTCTCCGAGTTTGATCCAGAGACCTCCGCTTGTCGGGCTGAATTGCTGCTGGGTGTCTTTAAAGGCTGCCTGCTTTAAGCAATAGCCCTTCATTCCCTCAGCGAAGTCGATTAGGTTGTCGTGGCTCGTGAGCTGGCAGAGTTCTGTTCGTTGCGCCTGCGGGCTTCGGCTGTTCGCGACAATGTTGATCTTTACCAGTTTCGCGTAGTCGACTTGTTTGAGCACGGCTTTTTCGGCTGCATCTGGTTGCCTTTCTACGAATGAAGTTAAGGCGGCTTCGTTGTTGAACCTTCGCTGTTTGAGGGTCTCGAAGGCTTCGGGGGAGGCTAGTAGCAGGCGGATGTAGTTGCTAATCGACTCGGAGGCACGGGCTCTCCCTCTGAGCCACTTCGATATATTTTTTTCTCCAAGGCCGGTAATGATTGATGCTTGATGCTGGGTTAGTTCGTAGCGATCTAGAAATGTTTGCCACTCTTCAGGAGTGAGGGCGGTGGTAATCTTCCGAAGCTGACTCTCAATCTTTTCGTTGCCTTCATCGCCAATCACAGTGTCGCCGCACTGGTCACAGCAGAGCATGGGCACTCCCTTGAAGCTCTAAGAAGGCATCTTGGCGGTTCATGTGGAGGCCGTGGTTGCCCCAGCCTCCGATGATGTTTAAGCGCCCTCCGTTGAGTTCGTAGGCTTCGGTCATGGCTTGTTGGATATGGGCGTCATTTTTCGCGCCGATGGGGTCTTTGACTGCCAGCATCTCCTTCGGGTCGGTGGCCCTGTAGGCGAAGAGGTTGAGCATTAAAAACTCGTTGGCGCCGAGGCGTTCGCTGAAGGATTTGATCCGTGTGAGCGTGGGGTCGAGCTGGTTCTCGTCGGCGGTGGAGGGGTTGAGGCAAATGAAGAGTGCCCGCCTCCGTTCGAAGAGTTCGTCCCATCGATGGAGGAGTGTGTAGCGATATTTTCGGCAATCCGAAAAGCTGCAGGTATTTTGCACCGTGGGTCGTTTAATCCACCAGCCCATCACGCCGCAGGAGCGCGTCAGGATCCGGGTCGCGGCCCATGAAATCCTGATAGAGTTTGGCGGGGTCTTGGGAGTTGCCTTTAGCTAAAATCTTGGCGCGGAAGTCGCGGCCGGTCTCTGGATTGAGCACCCCTTCTTTTTGGAAGCGAGTGAAAGCGTCGGCATCGAGCACTTCCGCCCATTTGTAGCTGTAGTAGCCAGCCGCGTAGCCAGTCGGGCTGCTGAAGAGGTGGCTGAAATTGAAGGCTCTTGGCCGCGGCTGCGTTTTGTATGCTGTGGCGTAGCCTTCCAGGACACCTTTAATAAAGCTATCTAGATCTTCCTTGTCAGAGGCTTGCCAGTTGATGTGGAGTTCGAGGTCCATTTTGCCGTGGCTGAGTTGGCCGACGTTGCCGGTGGCCTTTCGGTAATTTCTGGCGGCGAGCATTTTGCGGAAGAGTTTATCGGGAATCGGCTCATCGCTTTCGTAGTGGCGAGCAAACCGTGTGAGGCTCGCTTTATCCCAGCACCAGTTTTCCATGATCTGGGAGGGCAGTTCGACAAAATCCCAGGGCACGTTAACGCCGTTGAGAGCCTTGACCTCGACTTCACCGCAGAGGTGGTGAAGCAGGTGCCCGAATTCGTGGAAGATCGTTTCGACCTCGCGGTGGGTGAGCAGGGCAGGCTTGTCGCCCACCGATGGCGTAAGGTTTCCGCAGATGAGACCGAGATGTGGTGTGCGCTCCCCAACAGAAGTGTCTCGGTTTCCAGTGATGAAATAGTTCATCCAGGCGCCGCCTCTCTTGGGCTCACGTGGATGCCAATCAGCGTAGAAGGCGCCGAGCATTTCATTCGTCTGGGCATCAAAGAGCTTGTAGAATTTGACATCCTCGTGCCACACCTCGCTGTCGCGATTCGCTTCGATTCGCAGCCCGAAGAGCACTTCAGCGAGGTCAAACATGCCGCCGATGACTTTATCGATTGGGAAGTAGGGGCGCAGTGCTTCTTCGTCGAAATCATAGTTGGCCTGACGTTGCTTCTCCGCCCAGTAGCCGGCTTCCCATGGTTGAAGAAGGTCCTTGGTCTCTCCGGTTTGCTCAGCTTTGAACGTGCGCAGCTCATCGGCCTCGCTGTCGAACTGGACTTTGACTTTCTCAAAAAGGTTATCAGAGAATTCAAGAGCATTGTCGCCGGATTGAGCCATACGGCGCTTGGTGACGTGGTCGGCGAAATTCTTCTCGCCTAGAAGCCCGGCCAATTCGTGGCGCAGGTCCAGGATCTCTTGCACCAGCTCGAGATTGTTAAAGGTGTCTCCCCGTCCGATTTCCTCATAGGCCGACCACACCTCTTCCCGCAGAGCGTCGCTGTCGGCATAGGTCATCACCGCGATGTAGGAAGGGGCCTGCAGGGTAAAGCGCCAGGCGTTTTCATGGCCCTTCTGCCCGGCATCTTGTTTGGCTGCGGCGATGGCGGATTCCGGCAAGCCTGAGAGGAGTGTCTCGTCGGTCACTATCTTTTCCCATGCGTTGACGGCATCGAGGCAATTCTCGGAGTATTTTTGAGTTTGTTTGGCGAGTTGGTTTTGCAGTTCGGCGGCGCGCTTCTTTTTTTCAGGAGGCAAGTCGGCACCCTGCTCTCGGAAGTCGGCCAGTGTCTCCTGCACGTAGCGCTGCTTGGTCGCGGAGAGGACCTCGGTGGAGTTGCTTTCGCCGTAAGCCTTGATCTTTGACCAAAGCTTGTCGTTGAGCGGAATGCCGGAGAAGAACTCGGTGACCTTCGGCAACATTGCGTTGTGCGCCTGGCGCAGTTCAGGGCTATTGCAAACGGAGTCAAGATGGTTGACGAGCCCCCATGCGCGGTTAAGAGCTTCTAGCCCGTCATCGAGTGCCACGATGGTGCTTTCATAGCTCACATGTTCTGTCTGGTTGGCGACGGCATCGACTGCGGCCTCCGCCCCTTCGAGGGCTTTGCTGATGTCGGCTTCAATGTGATCCGGCGTCAGCGTAGACCAGCGAATGTAAAAGTCTTCAGTAAGGAATGGGTGCATATGAGAGGAACGTTGAACATCGAACATTGAACGTCCAACATTGAATTGAAGTAAGTCTTCGAATACTTCATCCTATTTTATATGGCTCAATACCGCTCATTTATTTTTCCCGATGCGATTGTCACGGAAAGCTCTGTCACGCTGGAGAAGCGTGAGAGCCATCATTTGGTGAAAGTTTTCCGTGCGCGAGTGGGGGAGTCGGTCGAGCTGCTCGACGGCAAGGGGAAGCGCTATCTCGGTAGCGTCAAAGGATTGGATGCACGAGCGGCGGTCATCAAAGTAGAGAAGGTCGTAGAGGTGCCGGCTCCGCGGCACCAAGTAACTCTGCTGCAAGCGCTGCCCAAGGCGAAGGCGATGGATTTAATTATAAAAAGCGCTACCGAGATCGGTGTCGCTGCCATCCAACCGATTTACACGAGCCAGAGTGAAGTTCACATCCCAGAGGAGCGCATAGCTGGGAAAGTGGATAAGTGGGCGACGACGACAGTCGAAGCTTCCAAGCAGTGCGGCCTACCTTTTCTCCCTGTGGTACTGCCTCCGGTTGGCATGTTGGATTGGTTAAAGAGTCATCCTGCGGATGGCGGCGAGTTGCGAATCGTCGCCAGCCTAGAGGCGGGTTCTCGACTCTTGCTCGACGCGCTGGCTGCCGCCGAGTTGCCGAAACGAATCGTGCTGGCAGTTGGGCCTGAAGGTGACTTTTCGCCCAGAGAATACGAAGCCTTAAGCCAAGCGAAGTTTGTCCCCGTCCGTCTCGGAGATAACGTGCTCCGTGCCGAGACAGCGGCGGCGTATATGCTAAGCGTGATCGATCAATTTGCGCATTCTAGTGCGGGATGATCGCGTGGGGCCGTGGGCTTATGGGTAGCGCTTTATGGGTAGCGCAGCCGCGTCCCGCGGCGCACCGCAGCTTGCGAAAAGTTACGAAGGTTCGTGCGGTGGGCTTACGGGACGCACCTGCGCTACCACTATAGCGAATTAGGACAGCTCAAATCCGAGCAGGGTAATGTCATCCTGCTGGCTATTGGACTTCGTGTGTTGAGCCACGTCTTCGTAAATACGCTGCTGTGTTTCTTGTACGCTCTTCGTTGGAGAATATTTATCGAAGCACTTGATCAGGCGTGCCATGCCGAATTCCTCCCCGCTGAGATCGGAGGATTCAACAATCCCGTCGGTAAAGGCGTAAAAGCGGTCGCCTGTCTGCAGCTCTATAGCCTTCGCCTTGGAAGACATTCCCCCCGGTATGCCCATGACCATACCGCCAGGTAGCTCAATGATTTCGCAGCGTTTTTCTGCGCCACGGTATACAACTACTTGACGATGGCCGGCATGGGATAAAACCAGCTTGCGGCTGCCGTTTTTCTGCCGAGCGCTGAAGTGCCCCGCCAGGCCGGTGACGAAACCTTCATTTAAACGTCCGCAGAGTTCGTTGTTAACCGAGTTAAGGAAATCCTGCGGGTTATTGGCATACACCTCCGCACTGTGTGCCGTGAGGTATTTAATAAGAATGGTGTAGAAGGCTGCGGTGACGCCATGACCGCAGACGTCCCCCATGAAGAATAAGAGGCAGTTGCTGGGGTTCCGAGGGAAGCTGATGATGTCGCCGCCTACCGAGGTCATGGGCTTCCAAAGGTAGCCGATGTCCACGTGCTTAACCTGCGGCATGCGCCCGGGGATCATCACAGACTGCACCTTGTGAGCACTCAAAAGGTCAGAATTGAGTATGTCGTTCTGCTCGCGTAAACGCGTCTCGCTCTCCGCGAGCTTAATTTGTGCTTCCCGCTCGGCGGTGATATCACGCGAGATCCCGATGATGCCCACTAATTTTCCGGAGGCGAGATATAGCGGCGCCTTGCTGGAGCTGACCCACGAGATAGAGCCGTCGTCCCACGTTTCCTTTTCCACTCGGTTGATAATTGGCTTCTCTGTGCGCAGGATCTCCTGTTCATCATCATAGGCCTGTTGAGCGTGCTCTTCGCTGAAAAGATCAAAGTCGGTCAAGCCTTCGAGCTCGTGGCGCTGCTTGAATCCGTGCATCTCAGCCAGGGCCTCGCTTGCTGCGACAAAGCGGCTTTTCTCGTCTTTAATGTAAATACGGTCAGGCGTTTGCTCCATCAAACTCTCGAACAATCGCTTTGCCGATGCCCGTAGGAGCATAGAGTTCCCATCAGATTGAATCTTTGCCGATGACTTCATTTTGATTGAAATATATCTCTTGTCTTTTGTATGGCAATACTGGGAGAAGGGATTTCTCTATTTTATTTCATGCGAATCGTCATCCAACGGGTCACCAAGGCCGAGGTCTGCGTCGAAGGTCAATGCGTGGGCGCAATCGGCCATGGTTTGCTACTCTTTCTGGGAGTGGGGCGTGGCGATGAAGAATCCGATGCGGATTGGCTGGTGAAGCGTATCACCAAACTTAGAATCTTTGAGTCGGCTCCCGGTCGTATCGATCTGGCTCTCCCCGATATTACGGGCGAGGCCTTGGTGATCAGCCAGTTTACCCTATTTGCCAGCTTGAAAAAGGGCAACCGGCCTTCATTCAATCGCGCCGCTTTGCCGGAGGAGGCAGAAGCGCTCTATCACTATTTTGTGAATCAACTCTCGCAGGCACTCGGCCGCCCCGTGCCAACCGGCCGGTTCGGAGCAGACATGCAGATCGAAGCGCATAATGACGGCCCCGTGACGCTGCTGGTCGATTCGAAGAATCGCGATTTCTAGCATTATACCTCTGTGCATAAGGTTTTGTCATTGATGTAGTGGAGCGGTCATAACCGTTCCGATTCGTATCACACGGGTCGGCACCACTATCGTGTTGCCGCTACATTATTAACCCCCCCCCTACGAGAATCGCCGCCAGACGGATGGCGCGAAGAGCACGAGCACGGCGTAGAGTTCGAGGCGGCCGAGGATCATCAGCAGGCTAACAAAGATCTTTGTCGTTGGGCGCATGAAATGGAAGTTCTCCATCGGCCCGACTGCGTCGAAGCCTGGTCCGATATTAAAGAGCGTGGCTTGCACACAGGAAAAGGCTCCAAGGAAGCTGAGTTCCGGCTCCATGGCTGAGATGAAAAGCATTGAGACAATCTGCAGTGCGGCCATCAGCATGAGAAATAAAACGACATTGTGGATCGCCCGCTCGCTCAGGTTCTGGCCGCTCATGCGCATATTAATCGTCACGCTAGGACGAAAGGCGTGTGTGATGCTGCGTAGCGCAGCCCTCAATGCTACGGCGATGCGAATGACTTTAACACCACCTGCAGTCGAGCCCGAGCAGCCACCGATGAACATAAGGATGATGAGCAGCATCTTGGCCGATGGCAGCCAGGCATCGAAGTTCGTCGAGGCGTAGCCGGTGGTCGTCATGATTGAAGTGGCCTGAAAGGCTGCCATGCGCAGGCTATCCAAATTCGGCAGCTCTCCGGTCAGCTCGACTAAGAAGAGCATGAGCAGTCCCGTGCTGGCCACAAGTATGCTGTAGAACCAATAGACCTCGTGGTTTTGTCGGAGGATATGGGTTTGGCCGCGAATGATGCGAATAACAAAGAGGAAGGTCGTTGCACTGAGGGCCATGAAGACAATGGAAACCCATTCGATGGCCGGGCTATTGAACTCGGCGATACTTGTCGCCTCGGTGCTGAAGCCGCCGGTCGCCACAGTGGTCATCGCATGGTTGATCGCCTGAAACCAGTTCATCCCGGCGACGCGATAGGCGACGACGCAGGCTGCCGAAATCGCTAGATAATATAGCATCAGGACAAAGGCGCCATGCTGGACTCGCCCCTGATCAAAGTCGGCCGACGTGCCGGATGATTCATTCGTGAAGAGGATTTTAGCGCCCGCTCCGAGCGAGCTGAGGATTGCGACGAAGAAGACAATAACACCGAGGCCGCCGACCCATTGACTGAGCGAGCGCCAGAAAAGCAGGCTGGCGGGAAACTCGTAAAAATTCCAGAAGGCCGTCGCTCCCGTTGTTGTCAGACCGGAAGAACTCTCAAAAATAGCGTCCGAGATGTCGCAGCCCTCCACCGCTAGCATGTATGGGATCGCGCCCACTATGGTGGCTAGTAGCCAGGAGAGCCCGATCGCACAAAGCGCTTCGCGCCGGTAGAGTTTGGCTTTTCCTCGCTTGCCTAAAAGATAGAAAACCAACGCAAGCATCAGGGAAACAACGATGGTCATCTCGAAGGCCATGAGTGAACGGTCACCGAAAGATTCGCCCATCAGCAAGCCCACACCGATGCAGGAAAGAAAGGCGGCGCAAAGTGCCAGCAGCACCATGCAAAGTAATCTGTAAATGATCGCAGTGTTCACGTGCTAAACGAGTGCTTTTGTCACTTCCTTTTCCTTCTCTCCGGAAACAATCACGACAACCCGGTCGCCGGCCAAAATGGTGTCGTCTGCCGCCGGAACCTTGGCCTTGAATTTGTGCAGCAGGGCTACGAGTAGACAACCGGAGGGTAAGCGCAGGTCTTTAATTTTACTGCCGATGACCGGGCTGGAGTGGCTGATGCGCACTTCGAGCACCTGGCTGCCGTCGGGCATCTCCGCGAGTTGGGCGACTGACTCGTTTGAAAGATTGCGCAGCATGAAATCCGCCGTTGTTCTGCGCGGGGAAACGGCCAACTCGATGTCTAGGCGGGTTTGCAACATGCCCAGCAAGTCATCGTAGTCGCCTTTATTAATCAGAAGTTGCACGTGTTTCGCTCCGAGCTTCGAGGCCTGTATGCAGGTTAGAATGTTTTCTTCGTCATCTTTGGTACAGGCGACGAAGTAATCCGCGCAGTCGATTTGCTCTTCCTCCATTAAGCGGATCGAGGTGGCGTCACCATGGATCACAGTTATGTGTGGGAAGCGATCTGCGAGTCGTCGACAATGGTCTCGGTCTTTATCGATGACGCGAATTTTGAAGCGGGGATTCTTTAAAAGTTGAATCAGGTTAATTGCAGTCTCGCTGCCGCCGAAGAGAACGACACGCGAGACTTCAAGCTTGTTGTCGGGATCAAATCTCTCGCGCAGAGTAAAAAGTGCTTCCGGGTGCCCGAACAGTGTAACGATATCCGCCTCTTGTAGCTCCGTCTCTGCGTTGGCAATTTCTGTATCATCGCCCCGCTGCACGTAACCGATGCGCACCTGTGGATCGAGTCGTAGTTCGCGTAGCTTCTTGCCAATCAAACGTGAGCCGCGTGCGACTCGTTGGCGCTGCACCTCGATCTGGCCACGGGCGAAATGCTCGACCTCGACGCGTCCCGCGCTGCGGATCTCCTTGGCCAGTTCAACCGCGCAAATCGCCTCTGGGTTGACCAGTAGATCAATTCCAAAGTGCAGTTGATAGTTGATGAAAGAGTTATCGCTGTAGGTTTCATCATGGATGCGCGCGATGGTATTTTTGGCGCCCAGTCCCTTGGCCAGTGAACAGGAGATGATGTTTGTGCGATCATCGCTGGTCATCGCCAGAAAGGCATCGCAATTCGCAACGCCGACGTCGACGAGTTGACGCGCCGAACTGCCATTGCCAGTTACGATGCGGGCATTCTGCTCCTCTTCCAGGCGTTCGCAGTGGACTTCTGATTTTTCAATCAACGTGACGTTATGCCCGGCTGCGGACAAAACGGTGCTGAGATTACTGCCGACTTCACCGGCCCCTACAATGATGATCTTCATAATTGAACTTGCAGAATGTGACAGTTCATTGCCGTATTTCGAGGGTTTAATTCACCGCGCAAAATACCTTTTCTCCAGGTAACAGCGGTCCTTTTAAGTCGATACCGACTATTGTAACCATTCCTGCCACTCGTCGCGGTAGGATTCAAAATTCCTCCAATCAACGATGCGCGGTTGAGTCATATGAATGGGTTTTTCGGGAATTTTGTTGCTGTGGATCTTCTCAACGATGGCGGAGACACCTTGATAGCCCCATTGATAGTAGGGGTAAGTGATCAACGCTTCGATATATCCCATATCCGCATAAATAAAAGCTGAAGGGGAGGATTGAATCGCTACGACGGGCATTCGGCCCGGCTTCCATGGAAGAGCTGGCATGCCGATTAACGGCCAGTCTTCAAGGAAAAGCCAACCGTCTATTTTGTCGTTACGATCCTCATCCTCTGCTTTTATAATAGTCCGTATTGCTGAATGATAGTTCGGCTTGGTAGTAACGACCTTTTCGATGCGCCGATAGCCCAGAGCCGCGCGTGCACCCTCCATGCGTTGCTTGAGACGTGGGCTGGGGTTAGTGCTGGTGAGTATGGCTACACGCGAATTGGTTGAAAGTTTTTTGAGGATGGCCTCGGCGGCCAAACGTCCGGCTTTCTTTTCATCGGCCAGAATAGTGAGTAGTGGAGTGACGCGTTCTAGTTGGTTCTCGAAAAATACAACTTCTTTCCCTTCCTGAATCGCAGCTTGAATTAAATTCTCCACGATGGCAGTTGGTGCCGGGCTGATCAGAAAGCCGTCCGCACCATCCAAGTGGAGTTTGGCGAGTGCATCCTGCTGGGTGCTCCCTTTTGAGATGTCAGGAGTCGCGATCAGGAGTTCCACATCGATCGAGTATTTTTTACTCAGTTCCAGAGCCGCATCTTTCGCTCCGAGATTGGCTGCCTGGTAAATAATGTTTCCCTGATCGCGGCCAACGATGCCGATCTTGTATTCAGCAAGAATCTCCTGGTTTTGCCCGGACGCCAGTTGCAACAACAGGCTACTGATCAAAACATATCTGGCTATCAGCTTAGGCATCGTAAAATAGACAGTAATGCAGAGAAAACGTTGTCTGCTAAATAAAAATAAAATGGTCGGGCCGACAGGATTTGAACCTGCGACCCCTTCACCCCCAGCGAAGTGCGCTACCAGACTGCGCTACGGCCCGACTCAGAAAGAACACAACGTGGAACGCCTCTACTTTCGGGTCAAGCCCAATTACCGGTCGCGGAGTCGATGAGAGGCCCGATGCTGGATGTTACCTGCGTGATGCGAGTAAATAAAGCAGCCAACCAAGGCTGCTGACGAAGGCCGCCACGTAGGTGTAAGCGGCTGCGTCCAAGGTCTTGTTCACACCTGTAAGTTCATCTTGGTCGATGATGCCGAGGCCGACCAGTTGCTTCTTCGCGCGCTTACTAGCGTCAAATTCGACCGGGAGTGTGACGAGCTGAAAAACTGTGAGGACGAGGTAAGCAAATATACCGATGGTGATAAAAAGGCCTGAGCGCCCGCCGAGCAGAAAGATCGAGCCCATGAAATAGATCGGGAGCAGTTGTGATGCGAAGCTGGTGATCGGCACGAGTGCCATGCGCAGATTGAGCGGTGCGTAAGCTTCTTTATGCTGAATGGCGTGCCCTGCTTCATGAGCTGCAACGCCAAGAGCGGCCAGGCTGGTGCCACGATAGTTGTCCTGGCTTAGGGCAAGCCGCTTGTTTTTCGGGTCGTAGTGATCCGTCAAGGTGCCGCGACACTGAACGATTTCCACATCATAAATACCTGCGCTTTCCATGACTGCTACTGCAGCCTCGCGACCGCTGATACGACCGCGTGAAGGCACCTTAACATACTTATTGTAAGTGCTTTTTACCTTCATCTGAGCCCATAGGCCGACGAGGAGTGGAATGATAATAAGATAAATGAAAGTCATGTTGTTGTTCTAACTGAATAAGAGCAGCCGAATTTATAAGAGTTCCCCCACTTTGCAACTTTCTTAAAGCGGATAGTTTTAAATGACTAAGAACACAGCCTGGGCATGGAAATTTAAAATATGGGCCGATTCATAAAGAAGTTGGAATAACTTAACTTCTCACCTATCGTACAGGCATGACTATTAAACCATACTTATTTGCCGTGCTTGCCGTGTTCTCTGCCAGTCTCTTTATCGCGAATGCGACCATTGCTGAATCTGCTGCTGAATCTGCTGCTGAATCTGAAACAACTTGGATGACTGATTTCGACGCAGCGAAAAAGAAAGCCAAGGTTGAGGGCAAACCTCTGTTTATTAACTTCACCGGCTCTGACTGGTGTGGCTGGTGCATTAAGCTAGTGGATGAGGTCTTTTCTCAAGAAGCTTTTAAGGACTATGCGGCAGGAAACCTAATCCTCGTTGAAATCGACTTTCCCCGCCGGAAAGAACTTTCCGCTGAGTTAAAAGCGCAAAATGAGGCGCTGGCAAAAAGTTATGGCATCCGTGGCTTTCCCACAGTTTTAGTGATGGATGCAAATGCGAAAGTGCTCAAAAGCACCGGCTACCAGCGGGGTGGCGCCGAGAAATACGTCACCCACATTAAGGAAATTCTTGCGGAGAAGTAATATAATTGCGCTGACCGTCTATAAATAATCGGTCGATTAACCCATGACACGTTTTAAAACATCACTCATTTCTTTAATGCGGTAGGGCTTCGGCACGACGCCTTTGAAGGCTGAATCTTGGTAATTCGACATGATGTTGGAGGTGGCGTAACCGCTCGATGCGATAGCGATCATATCTGGATCATACTCAATCAATATGTTACACGCTTCCTCTCCACCCATGCCGCCCGGCACGGTTAGGTCAAACACGACAGCGTCAAACGGGTTGCCGGATTCTTTAGCTTTCTTATATGCCTCGATGGCCTCTTCGCCGTCTGTGGTAAACTCTACCTCGTAGCCAAGCACAGTTAATATCTCACCTGCAACGTGCATCATCGCCTCCATGTCGTCCATGACTAGAATTCGCCCACGCCCCGCGTGAATGCTTGAATCGGGCTTTGGATCCTTTTTGTCGGAGACTGCAGGTGTAACTAATCCTTTTTGAGTTTTTGGCAGATATACCGAGAAGCAAGTGCCCACATTCAGTTCGGATTCGACGGTAATTGCGCCTTGGTGGCTATCGATGATAGAATGGGAAGAGGCCAAGCCTAACCCGTAGCCCTCCTTCTTCGTGGTGAAGTAAGGGTCAAAAATGCGGTCTATGTCTTCCGGGCTAATGCCTATACCATCGTCGGAAATCTCTATACAAATATATTCGCCAGCCTTAAGGGTCGGGATCTCAGCATGACGCAGTCGTCGATTGCGTATATTTATTCGTATCGTTCCGCCAGCAGGCATTGCCTGATCCGCGTTGATGACTAAGTTGTTTACAACCTGCCCGAGCTGAACCTTGTCCGCAACGATAGGCCAAATGGATTCATCAGTCTGCGTCACGCATTTTACGTTTGAGCCCCGCAGGACAAACTGAGCACAGTCCTCAACCAGTTTTTCAACAGTCATGACTTCGAGTGATTGTGCACCGTCTTTGCTGAACGTGAGTAGTTGCAGTGTGAGGGATTTCGCCTGCATGGCGGCAGCTTCAGCGGCTTCCAGCTTCTTGGCGTTTCCCTCGTCCCCGGCAAGGTTCATACTGACAATGGAGATATTGCCCATTATCGTGGCCAGCATGTTGTTTAGATCGTGAGCGATCCCACTGGCTAGTAAAATGACTGAATGGAGCCTTCCATTTTGGATGAGATCCGCTTCTCCTTTTATTTGTGCTGTTATATCACGAAGCACTGTGATGCAGCCATGTGTCATGCCATCCACATCGTCTGTAATCGGCCGAGCCTTCGCGGTAACAGAGCGCTCAGAGGCATCACCCTTGCGCTCCAGTAGCAGGCTCTGCTTGAAAGGAATGTCTGCATGTTCGGCACTTAGAAGCTCACTAAGCGGATCAGTCATTACTTTGCCGGATTTTGGATTTTTCAGGCGTAGGATGCTTCCCAGCGATTGACCGCAGGCCTCTTCACTACTTACGCCGGTCAGTCTTGATGCTTCCTTGTTCATGCGCTCAATCACCCCTGAATTATCGGTGGCAATGACCGCATCAACAATTAATTCCAGCGTGACAGAGAGGCGCTCTTTATCTCGCCTAAGTTCAATTTCATGCGCACGGTGCTGCGACGCATCGCGTAGAACGACGAGTAGCGATTCTTCGTTTTTGAACAAGAGCTCAACTGCACTGATTTCTATGAGTCGAGAGCTTCCATCCTCCTCGGGCAGCTCAAGTTTGGACGTGGCAGACGTGCTGACTTCGAATGGAAATGTTTCTCCAATTAAACGGTCCTTGTCGGCCTCAAGCATTTCAGCAGCAGCCGGATTAAGCGATTTAATGACATAATCTCTAGTAAGCACGAGCATTCCGTCAGAGTTGTGGGCAAAGATCTCACCTATCAGTGTTTCTTGGGAAGCAACAAACTGTATCTGCTCGGTGAGTTTTCTGCTTAATGCCTGATTGTTCGAAACCTGGCGAATAAGCGGCCAGAGGGCGGCCCCATTTGTTAATAGGGCTTTGTCCAGGCAATCTGCTGCACCCGCTGATCGTAAAGCTTCCGGGAAAGCGGGATCTTCCGAATCGGTGAGTGCGATGACTGCGGAATGAGGTGAAAGATTTCTAAGTTCTCTGACGGCGGCAGGCGCACTCTCGTCTGCGACAGATAGATTCAATAGGATGACGTCATACTTTGCAGAGTGGACCAGTTGAAGCCCGTCTTCCATCCCGTGCGCTTGCCTAAGCTCATACGCCTCCGGGCATGTCTGTGATAGTTCATTAAATAGATCCGCTTGTGCAGGAGCGATCTCAATGAACAAAATATGTATCGGCGTATGTTTTATCGTCTCCATTGGGGGTCTTTATTCAGCAGATAGTCAAAAAGGATGCCATTAATCAATAGCATATGCCATAGCCTGATTTTCTGGCGATTTAAGGGTGATAAACGCAAGTCGTGCTTAACAGTGCCATAAGCACTTGTTATTAGTGAATCTTAATTGAAATATGTTATTGATCACGCAAGCTTATGGTTAAGTATAGGTCCATACTTTTGGTTAGTATAGAGGGTAGTAGTAGGCTCGAACGTTTGGTAGGCGTTCGAGCCTTTTATTTTTTTGGATCGGATGGATTAATTGATTCATCCTTGCTTGCTAGATGCGGGCCTATTTATCTGTCTTTTCTTTAGTTAAACTCTACCGTCGCTTACACTAGTTTTCAATGTCCAGCAAAGCGGATCCCCCTCAATCAGTTCTCGACTCTTCAGCCCGTATGGCACTGCTTAGGGTGCTCTGGCGCAGTCGTCTGGGCGATTTGAGAGAGCAGAACCTGATACGACAGGGCAAGGGGTGGTTCCATATCTCAGGCATGGGGCATGAGGCCTTGGCGGGCTTGGCGCTCAGTCTTGAGCCCGACGATTACGCCTTTCCTTACTATCGCGATCGGGCTTTCTGCGTTCAGCGTGGTATCTCTGACGATGATCTTGCGCTCGCCTTTTATGCTAAGCGGGACTCATCCAGTGGTGGCCGGCAACTGACGGGGCATTTCAGTGACAGAAAGCTCAATATTTGGAGCCACCCATCGCCGGTGGGCGTGCACCTGTTGCCCGCTTGCGGGGCCGCATGGGGCATGCAACTTGATGGAAAGTCGAATGTAGTTTATGCCTCACTGGGCGAGGCCTCTGCGAGACAGGGTGACTTTTTTGAAGCAGTCTGTTTTGCTAAGGAGCGTAAGCTGCCGATGGTCTTTGTTGTCGAGGACAACCGGATCGCCATCAGCACACGCACCACGGAGACAAATCCACTCGCCTTGGGTGTGCTGAACGAGGACGAATGGCTGCGTGTGGACGGAAGTGATGTGGAAGCCGTTGCTCTAGCTGGGCAGCGGGCTGTGGATAAAGCCCGGCGCGGTGAAGGCCCCGCATTCATCTGGTGCGATGTTGAACGTTTCTCCAACCATTCCAGTGCGGATGATCAACGCATGTATCGCGCCGCGGATGAACTGGAGACCATGCACGAACGTGATCCAATCGCAGTCTTCCAGCATCGCATGATTGAGGATGGCCTGCTTTCAACTGAGGAGGCGACCCAGCTTGAGGAGGATATTCGCGAGGAGATGCGCGCAATTTACCAAAAGGCAGCTGGACAGCAGGACCCTTTGGCAGAAGAGAGTCAGGCCCATTTGACGGGACCAGTTCGCACTCCGGATGCCGGTCCGAAAATTGAGCTTGGCGAATCCTGTCGCATGTTGGATGCGGTGAATAAGACCTTCCATTGCGCGATGGATGAATTGCCGGATGTCGTTTTTTTCGGACAGGACATCGCTGATCCAAAGGGTGGAGTCTTTAATTTAACAAAAGGACTTTCCACGAAAGATCCCGCGCGGGCGGTCAACTCGCCGCTGGCGGAATCGACTATAATGGGCCTTTCCGTCGGACTGGCCTCCTATGGGAAACGCCCTTGTTTCGAGATCCAGTTCGTAGATTTCATCTATCCTGGTTGGAACCAGCTTGTCTCCAATATGTCGACGCTCCGCTGGCGTAGTTTTGGCCACTGGAAGTGCCCGCTAATTATTTACGCGCCCTGCGGGGGCTACCTGCCCGGCGGTGCCCTCTGGCATAGCCAGTCCGGCGAAGCGTCTTTTGCCCGCGTGCCGGGGATTCGTGTGGTCGTGCCGTCGACGCCTGCCGATGCGGCCGGCCTTTTTTGGACTGCGCTGCATGGAGAAGACCCGACGATCATTCTACTGCCGAAGCACCTCATGTGGGCCGAGCTTCCAGTCGCCAACACGGTCAACGCGGTGCCTCTGGGGAAGTCGCGAACCATACGTGAAGGTAGCCTGCTCACACTGGTCACCTGGGGCAACTGCGTCGAACTCGTCGAGGAGACGCTGGATTCGCTGCCGGAAAAACTGGATATCGAACTCATTGATTTGCGTTCGATTGCTCCCTGGGATGAAGAAGCGGTGGCCGCATCTGTTAGAAAAACCGGTCGTTTGCTCGTCGTTCAGGAGGACAATATTTCCGCCAGCGTTGGACAGATGATTGTCGCCACGATGTGCGGGCGGCATGAAATTCTGACGGCTTTAAAGAGCCCGCCCGTTATTGTATCGAAGGGTGATGTGCATGTTGGCTTTAATCCGATTTACGAATATGCAGCCCTTCCCGACAAGGAGCGCATCCAATCCGCGCTGGATCATTTACTCGCGACCTCATTGGAGACCTCGCTGCAATCGCCTGCGCCGGAATTTCCATTGCCTGAATCCTCTGCGTCAAACCCGGAAAAGACTTCTACCATGACCACTTCTGCCTCAAGCCCCTCCGGCGCGTCTAAAAACATTACCGTCCCAATTCTGGGGGAAGGGATTCGAGTGGCGCGTATCGTTTCGATTCTCAAGCAACCGGGCGACGTCGTGCAGCCTGATGATGCGCTCTGTGAGGTGGAGACGGATAAGGCAGTTTTCCCCATCGAGTCTGATGTCGGAGGTGTGCTTGGCGAATGGGAGGTAAGTGAAGATGAAGAAGTCACTGTAGGGCAAAATCTGGTTCAACTGAAGCTTGTCGGCGTAGCCGTTACTCAACCTGTCGAGGGGCCGGTCGCTCCTTCGGGTGAAGCTCAGCAGCGCACGGGCGGGCTTTCTCTGGAAGCCGTTAAACAATTACAGGCCATCGTGCCTGCGACGATTGACATGACCTGCCGCTGGGAAGCTGTGAGAGATGCCCGGTTGCGCAGCAAAAAAACGTCCGGCGGCACGCTGTCTACCGCCACCATGACCGCGTGGGCGGTCCTGCAGGCCATGCGTAAGCATGAGCGCTTTGCCTCTGTGGTGCGTGGCGACGAAATTGTCCACGATCCGGATAACTACGATCTGGGGGTCGCTGTGGCTCTGCCGGGTGATCAACTCGAGACCGCTGTCGTAAAAAACGTCAATTCCATCGAGTGGGAGGAGTTCATTGAGGTATTCAATGACTCGCTACGCCGCACTCGTCATGGCGAAGCCGTCTCGAAGAACAGGGTGCCGATTTCTATCTCAAGTATGGGGGCTTACAACGTTCGCTCCGCCATCCCTATCGTCGTGCCTCCGTCCATCGCCACACTCTTTATTGGCGCGCCTTATCAAATGCCTGATCCAAAATCAAAAGACGGCGGGCACATGGAGGTCGCTTCGCTTGTGTTGACCTTTGACCACCGCTGGATCAATGGAGTGGGGGCCGCAGCCTTCCTGTCGGATGTCAGAAAGGGCATCGAGCGCTTTGATTTGGTTTAGAACGTAGTCT
>Ga0307933_1000364_pt1 | contig 42907 bp, 36 predicted proteins | sample OrgLakmetageno88_FD_201811 | JGI IMG/M metagenome (GOLD analysis project Ga0307933, IMG submission 201811) | Saline water microbial communities from Organic Lake, Antarctica - #88 | ecosystem: Environmental > Aquatic > Non-marine Saline and Alkaline > Saline | place: Antarctica: Organic Lake... | reverse complement strand
TACGAGGCAAAATGGAGGTGGTCGAAAACGAGGCTTACTCCGCGGATTATCTGGACCCAAGCAAGCGCTCAATCGCCAACGCGGTACAGATTTTCTTTAAAGATGGCTCAAGCACAGAAAACGTGGTCGTTGAATATCCAATAGGCCACCGCCGCCGTCGCGAAGCCGCGATTCCGCTGCTTAAACAAAAGTTCCAGCAGAACCTCGCAACCCGCTTCCCCGCAGGCCAATGCCAGCGAATCTCCCAGGCGCTGCAAAGCCAAGCGGAACTGGAAGACATGGCGGTGCATGAATTTACGGGGTTGTTTGTGATTTGAACGGGCATTACCAAACGGATCGAACGTGCTTGTACGCCCGTATTCTCTCGTCAGCGGTTACCAGTGGAACATTAAAATGCCGGGCCAACGCGACAATCATTCTGTCGGCTGGATCCTTATGGAAATCCCCAGGCAAACGTGTCGATTCGACACCTACGGCATTGTCGACGGGCACGAACCTTACCCCTTCGATGTCGCCAACAGTCTTGAGCCAGTCATTAAGGTTCATGCCCAGAGTCAGACGATCCCGACTGACAAGCAATGCGATCTCCCAAGCGGAGATTGCTAAAACCAGGATGACTCCGTCTTCACATTGCTGTTCGTGGTCAATGGCTGCTTTTGCGTTGAGTGAAAGCTGGTTGTCACCGCTTACCCACCAAATCAAAGTGTGCGTATCGATAACAATCAAGTCAGTGCCTCCCAGTCTTCCTCACCCACTGGCACCGTTGGATCGCGAAATTCCACAACGCTTCCGCGCAGACGCTCAAGAGGCGAACGCTGATCGCTGCGATAGCGTCGGATCTCGACCGTTGGCCGGCCGCGATCCGTTATCACAACAGGCTCACCAGACGCTTCTACCTTGCGAAAATATTCAAGGGCTCGGGCCTTGAATTCGGATTTTGTTACATGCCCCTGGTTCATTTTTACACCACCTTCACCGTGAGTAGTCATTGCCGGTAGTCATTACTATATAGCAGGACAGTGACCACCACAAACAGTCACACCGATTCTAGTTATGACCGAGTCGAAGCAGCGCTCTTGTAGACAGTACTGGCAAAATAACTACGCCGTAAGTGCAATGTAGTTATGATTCATTTCAGCTTTCACTGGGACATCGAAATTGCGGAAGCAGCCCTTGAGGATCAGTTGAATAACATTCGGCCTTGAAGCTCTGTCCCCGGGATACGCCTAACCCACCCAGTTGGCTAGGCGTATCCCGGGCACGTTCTCGAACTGCTTTGTGTTATTGGTGACGACCACCAATCCTTGCGATCGAGCGTGCCCTGCGATCATTTCATCGTAAGGGCCAATAGGGCGACCAATCCTTTTGAGCTCAGCTCGTAACTGCCCCGAATGTACTGCCGCGTCATTATCGTAGGGCAAAACCTCAAGCCGGGCTGCAAAACCCTCAACATCCCTAAGATTACGACGCACCGCAGCAGATGCCTCAGCTCCGTATATCAACTCCATGAACGTTACGACTGAAATACACATCTGACCGTCGTGAGCAATGAACGCTTCACGGACCTCGGCAGGCCGATTTTTGATGGTGTAGATAGCGATGTTGGTATCAAGTATGTACTTCAGCATCAAAGCGTCTCGCGCTCTTGGGAGGCCGGCTCTTCGCGGCTTGTCATAAAGTCACTGGAAACTCCTTCACCGTCAAACCAGCTATCCCATGCCTCTCCGGCGGGCGTTATAATGCGAGCACGCCCAATGATCACAATGTCCACTTGTTTGACGTCATCAGGGTAGGCTACCGGCTTTGGCAGCCGTAGCGCCTGGCTTTTGTTACTTTTGAAAATGCTTGCACGTTCCATTTGTCGTCTGCCTCGCGGTGCACATTAAAGGTATATCCCAATGGTATATCCCAGTTTAGGTAACGAGCACGGAAACGTCAATAGCGTATCCACGAAGTTATTGCCCCTGCTTTTATAATGTAGTAACGTATCTACAAAATGACGCATTTAGAGGTGCAACCATGACCATCACCACCTTAACAAGCCGCGAGTTCAATCAAGGAGCGAGCGAGGCAAAGCGGGCTGCAAATAATGGACCGGTGTTCATCACAGACCGGGGCCGCCCAGCGCATGTTCTCATGAGCATCGAGCTGTATCAGAATATTACAGGCAGCCACAAGAAGATTGCGGATTTGCTGGCAATGCCCGGCATTGCTGATGTTGATTTTGAGATTCCGCGCTCGCGTGATCTTGCACGGCCTGCGGATTTTTCCTGATGTTTCTTCTTGATACCAATGTAGTTTCTGAACTGCGAAAAATTCGCCTTGGCCGAGCCGATAAAAATGTGGCGCAGTGGGCTGATAGTGTGGATGCCGTAGACCTCTACTTGTCGGCCATCACTGTTCAGGAGCTGGAAATGGGCGTGTTGTTGGTCGAGCGGCGCGATCCACCACAAGGCGCTATCTTCCGGTCTTGGTTCGAAAGCCATGTGTTGCCTGCCTTTGCCGGCCGCATCCTGCCAGTTGACACAGCCGTTGCGCAGCGTTGCGCGGCGCTCCATGTGCCTGACCCACGTCCAGCGATGGACAGTTTGATTGCAGCAACCGCACTTGTTCACGGAATGACCTTAGTAACGCGAAACGTGGCTGACTTCCAGTCATCCGGGGTAATAATCATTAACCCGTGGGAAACTTAATGACTGACAAAAAATACGCTGAATCTACCGCTTATTCGAAGTGGCTAGGTTGCAAATCACCGGACTATCGACCGGTCCCGCTGGTCATCAAAATTTGCTGATGGTGTTTGTGTGACGTAGGTTTATTGCCAGATGTCGTTACCATGACGTATTGGTCTATATTACAGGTGTCAGCTTTATACTTTTGAAGGAATCATAATGGGTGCTCCGAATCCGGAAGTTTTGAGGTGGGCGCGGGAAACCGCTGGCTTCAGCTGCGCGGATGCTGTTCAAAAGCTGAATATGTCTGCCAAATCCGGTGTTGAAACACTAAAGAGTTATGAGAAGGGCGAAAAGCAGCCTTCGCGCTCAAGGCTGTTGATGATGTCTAAGCAATACCACCGGTCGTATCTAACATTTTTTCTAAGTCGGCCTCCCATCAAAGTTGAGAGAGGAGAGGACTTTCGTACCCTGCCTGACTCCGAGCCCAGCCAATTTTCTGGAGAGCTGGACGCACTTGTCAGAGATATCTTTGTTCGTCAGGAGCTAGTAAAACAGGCACTCGTCGAAACCGAGGAGGACGAGAAAATTCCCTTCATCGGGGCTGGTGCGCACATGCCCGACATTGTCGAGGCCAGCGCCGTTATTCAGGAATGGCTTGGTTTAAATGTCGCTGGTTTTCGGGCGCAGCGTAATCCTCATGACGCGTTCAACATGCTCAGGTTGCTTGTTGAACAGAAGGGGGTGTATGTGCTTTTGATGGGTGATTTGGGAACCTATCGCTCTCAGATTAGTACTCGGGTTTTCCGTGGATTTGCTCTATCAGACTCGATTGCTCCTTTTGTGGTGGTGAACAACTACGACGCAAAAACAGCGTGGTCTTTTACTCTCCTTCATGAGCTAGTTCATCTTTGGCTAGGAAGAACAGGTGTTAGCGCTCAAGTGAGCGATCACAAAGTTGAGCGGTATTGCAACGACGTGGCAAGCCGAATATTGGTCACCGATAAGGAAATTTCAGAGCCCTCCTCTTAGATGAAGATTGGGATGAGATTTTATCAACGTAGTCGCGAAATACCCCATCCAATTGACTAAAGTGGAGCGTGAGCGACTTCCCTAACATTTGGGTGGGGATGGATAGCGTGACCTCGACAGAGGTCTTGTCTTAGCAGAAACACTGTGGTTATATACAGTATGGCTGAGTTCACCAAAACCCTCAAAGTCCGAGTTCGGGACAAACACGCTAATGTGCTGCGCCGTCAGGCGGCGGCTGTTAACAGTGTGTGGAATTTTGTGAATGAACTCAGTCATCGCAGCATTCGGGAGAGAAGACAGTTTCTGTCGGCCTTCGATCTTCACCCTTATACCAAGGGTGCCGGTAAGCTGCTGGGCCTTCACAGCCAAACACTGCAGGTCGTTGCCCAGGAATACGTCAATCGCCGCAAGCAATTCCGAAAATCCAAACTCGCCTGGCGCAAAACCCACGGCGTTCGCCGTTCGCTGGGCTGGGTTCCGGTGAATACCGGAGCCGCCGTATGGCACAACGGGCAGGTTCGGTTCCACGGTCAGCATTATCGGGTTTGGGACAGCTATGGTTTGTCTCAGTACAAATTCCGCTCTGGCTGCTTTTCTGAGGACGCCCGAGGTCGGTGGTATTTCTGCGTGGTTGTCTCGGTAAAACCCGATCGCCGGTGTGGCACTGGTAGCGTGGGTCTGGATCTGGGCCTGAAGACCACGGCTACGCCCAGTTCGGGCGAGCCGCTGCAAGCGGGTCGCTTCTATCGGGATCAGGAGCAAAAGTTTGCGGTGGCCCAGCGGGCCCGGAATAAAAAACGGGTGCAAGCGATTCACGCCAAAATCCGCAATCGCCGGCACGATGCTTTACACAAATACAGCCGGAAGCTGGTCAATAACAACGGCCTGATCGTTGTCGGCAATGTGTCCAGCTCCGGCCTGGCAAAAACCACTATGGCCAAGTCGGTGCTCGACGCTGGGTGGTCCACACTAAAAACCCTGTTGTCATACAAATGCGAGAGCGCAGGCGGGATTTTTCTGGAAGTTGATGAACGGTACACCACCCAGACGTGCTCGTGTTGTGGCTCTTTGAGCCCCAACAGTCCGAAAGGTAGAGCAGGCCTTGGAATAAGAGAATGGGCCTGTGAGTGCGGTGTCACTCACAACCGCGATTCCAATGCGGCCAGGAACATTCTCGCGTTTGGGCATAAGCGTCTAGAGGTAGGAATCCCCTTCCAAAAAGCCGGTTAGGCGTTTGGTGGGGGAGGATGTCAATAAATAAAGTCATCAGTATTGGCTACGTTGCTGAGCCTACTGAGGACCAAGTGGAAATGATGGGTCAAGACCCGTTCTTGATTACCTATGCGCTCGGTGATCCCGGGAACAGAGTTGTAATTTCGAACGAGGTGTCTAAACCTGGGAGGAAAGGGGCAAAAAGAAAAGTGCCCGATGTGTGCAAGGAGTTCGATGTTGAGTGTTACAACATATATCATCTATTGAAGGCTTTGAGTTTCAGTACGAGTTGGGCTGCTAAGATTTAATAAATTTGAAATATAAGGTCATTTAACAGCCCCAAGCAACTACTTCTTCCAAAAGGGCGTCGGTGACTTCACATTGTCAGCGGGTTCTTTTTTTGGGGAGGTTTCTTCTGACGACATATTCGCCAAACGCCCATCAATGCTCTCAAGAGCACTGGCAATACGCTGCAGGGTTTTTGCCATATCACCGAAGCCTTCCGCCGATTGCGCGCTGACCGGGGCGGGGGAGGCACTTTCATTGTGCTGCGCGTCCTCCGGCAGTTTCGCCTTAGGCTCGTTGTCTTCGCCCAGCAAATCCTTGCGAATGCTTTTCAAATCGTGAGGGTCTATAAACGGCCGGTCTTCGGCGTAGGCGCACATCATCATGCCGTCGCACAGCTTGTTAATCAGCCGCGGAATGCCACGGCTCAGCTCGTGAATTTCCTGCACCGTGTCTTCATCAAACAGCTTGTTGCCACCGTGGCCAGACACTAGCAAACGGTAATCAATGTACTCAGCCGTTTCTTTTGGCATTAGTCCTTCCAGGTGGAAAAACAACTTCACCCGTTGCGACAGTTGGGGAATAGAGGTAACCGCCTTTTTAAGTTCAGGCTGGCCCAGCAAAATCACCCGCATGGATGGTCCGCCCATACTGTCCATGCCGGCCAGCATGCGCACGTCTTCCAGGTTTTCCCGGGTCAGGTTCTGGGCTTCATCAATGGTCAGCACCACCGGTGTGTCGTCTGCAGCCATCTTTTCCAGATATTCTGTAATCTGAAACAGCATGCCAACCTTGCTATCGTCTTCGACCTTTAATCCCGCTTTGCGCAGAATCAGGTTGAACAGATCTTTGGATTCCAGGTTGGTGTAGGCCACGTTCAACAGCTTTAAATCCCTATTCATATTGCGGATGGTGTTCTTCAGCAGGGTGGTTTTGCCAGAGCCAATTTCGCCGCTGATCACCACAAAGCCTTCGGAACTCCAAATAGCCGACGACATGTACACATAAGCCCGCGAATGCTGCTGGCTCATGTAAATAAAGTCGTCTTCCGGCGTAATCCGGAACGGGTGTCTGTGCAGGCCAAAAAATTCTAGATACATGGGCAATTCCTGTCGGTTTCAGGCCAGTCCGACCATCTGTTGTGTCGTCAGCCGCGTGCTTGGCTGAGAGCTCTCAGGCTTATACGCATCGTAACTTTGTGACACTGTACCAAAGCGAAAGTCCTGTATCAGCTTTTGCAGGCGGTGCTCGCACTTATCCAGATTGGTGTAATGACGGAAGCGGGAAAACCAGCTGGCGTTGTTGTAGCGCGGCTGGCCTGGGTCTATCTCCCAGGGGTGCAGGTAAAACATCTGCGGTCGGCTGCCACCGCCAGAGGCGTTATTGAACAAATAGCGGAAAACAGGGTAGGGGAACTGGCGAAAATAGCCCCCGCCGGCCGCCGGTATAGACAGCCCGCCGATTTTGGCCGTGGTCAGTGGGAACTCCCGCAGCAAATGGCCTTTTTCAGTTTCGATGGTATAAGGCGCACGGGGCGAACCCGGAATGCCGTAATTATCATGACGCACCGGGAAAATACTGGAATCCCAGGCAAACCCGCATTCCGCCAGAATATCCAGCGCCCACAGCGATTTGTGGGTAATTGAATAACTGGCAGCGCGATAACCGCTCACCTGAGCCCCAATAATATCTTCCAGCAGGGCTTTTGAGCGCACAGTCTCTTCGCGAAACACGTCCGGTGTCTGGCTGTAAATCAGCTGGTGGTTATAGCCGTGAGACGCCACTTCGTGACCCCCAGCGGCAATTTTGCGCACTAACTGCGGATATCTCTCGGCCACCCAACCCAGCACAAAAAAAGTGGCTTTCACGTCATTGCGCTCGAACAGTGCCAACAGGCGCTCGGTGTTTTGCTCCACACGGCTGGGCAGGCTGCCCCACTGGTCTGGGCGAATCACCTTTGCCAAAGCGGCCACGTGAAAGTAGTCTTCCACATCAATGCTCATGGCGTGTAGCGTTCTCGCATCGTTTTTTGTATCGTCAGATGCGGTAGATGGCTCGCTGAATTCACTATTTTGCCGATCTGACATGGGCGCAGGCATCCTTATTGCAAGTATTTTGTAATTCTCACCTACTGCAGGTTCAAAAACAATCGCCTTACCCGTAATATCTCGGCCACGGTTATTAAGCAGTAAACGCTTGTTACATAAAGCTACAAATGGCTTAAAATTGACCAGATCATCGCGTCGATTTTTTGATAAAACAATTAGCAGGCGGCAAGGAAGTTTGGTGTGTCCTATATTCGTTTTCGGAAACAGTTTTTACACATTCCGTATCTGTTGCTTGGCGTGTTGGAGTTTTGCCTGCTGTTTTTTGTGTACCGCCTGCTCGCGTCTGGCGTGCAGCTGGTCATTTCTTTACCGCCTGAACTGACACCTGGCACCTTAGCCGCGCTGGTTTTTTCGCTGATGCTCAGCGCCGGCACCCTGTCTATGGGCGGCTATTCGTCCCTTGCCAATGAAAACGCCACTTCCTTGTTTTTTCACACTCTGGTGGCTTACTGCTTCGTAGGCGGCTTGGGGCTCACCATTACTTATTTGTTTGTGCCAGCGCTAAACCCGGGCAGTTCCGCGCTGTTCTACGCCGTTGCGCTGTCTTCGTTAATCGTCATTCTATGCCGGCTGATTTTTTTAAAAGTGGTGGGTCCAGAACAACTGGCGCGCCGGGTGGTGGTGTTTGGCGCCGGCCCGTTCGCCGCTAACTTGATGCAAGAGTATGATCAGAACATGCGTGCCATGGGCGTTCGCATTATCGGTTGCATCGCAGACAACCCGGACCAGGCCGCAGTGAAGAAAAGTCAGTTACTGCCAACCCCCGTCAACTTCCACGAGTTTTGTCGCCACAACAAAGTGTCTGAAATTGTGATCGCCGCACAAGAACGGCGCCAGGCCCAAGGCGGCCTTCTGCCTATGGCGGGCCTAATGGAGTGCAAACTGCGCGGAATCACCGTGACCAACGGCGTAGATTTTTACGAGCGCGAACTGAAAAAAGCCAAGCTTGATATGGTGCATCCCTCTTGGATCCTGTTTTCAGACGGATTTAGCGTATCTCGCAGCCGCGATCTCACGAAGCGCCTGTTAGACTTGATGCTCAGTCTTTCGCTGCTGGCCATTATGTCGCCTTTCATTATACTAACTGCGATTGCAGTATTCTTAGAGACTGGCGGCCCGGTGCTCTATAGTCAGCAAAGAATCGGCCTGATGGGCAAAGAATTTCGCATCTATAAATTCCGCAGCATGCGCCAGGATGCGGAAAAAGACGGCAAGGCCCGCTGGGCTTCGGCAAACGACAATCGCATCACCCGGGTTGGCGGGTTCATACGCAACACCCGGTTGGATGAGCTGCCGCAGATTTACAACGTGATCAAAGGCGAAATGAGTTTTGTCGGGCCACGCCCGGAACGGCCGGAATTTGTCTCGGAATTGAAAGACAAAATACCGCTTTACGATACACGCCACTACGTAAAGCCTGGCTTAATGGGCTGGGCCCAACTTAAATACCCTTACGGCGCCTCGGTAGAAGACGCCAAAGGCAAACTGGAATACGACCTTTATTACTCAAAAAATCACAGCCTGCTGATGGACATACTCATCATGATTCAAACAGTGGAAGTGGTGCTTCTGGGTAAAGGCGTGCGGTAGCAGCAAGAAATCAGCAAAAACAGCAGCGACGACAAAAACAAGGATCGGGATAAAATGATGGGCGGGTTTAAAGCGATTGCAGCAGTATGTACGGCAGTGTTCACACTCGTGCTGGCAGGCTGCTCCGGCCTGCCCTCTTCCGCACAAATGCCTCCGTCTTCCGAAATGGACGTCGAAGCCTATGAAATCGGCGTGGGCGACACCATCGCGGTACACGTGTGGCGCAACCCTGAACTGAACCAAACCATCGTGGTACGCCCGGACGGCTTTATCTCTATGCCCCTGATGGGCGATGTAAAAGCCGCAGGTAAACGCCCCGAAGAACTGGCCAGTGAAGTAGACACCGCCTTGGGAGAGTTCATCCGCACTCCCGAAGTAACGGTAATGGTCACCTCGCCGGCCAGTAAAGAATTCCGCAACCGCCTGCGTATTACCGGCCAGGTAGCGTCGCCGCAATCTGTTGCCTTCTTACCAGGCATGACCGTGCTGGATTTGGTGCTCATCGCTGGCGGCGTTACTGACTTTGCCGCCGACGGCCGCGCTGTTCTTCATCGCCAGGTTGACGGTGAATATAAAAGCTACGGCCTGGATCTGGCCGCTATCCTCACCGAAGGCGACATGAAAACCAACCACACTCTGCAGGCCGGTGACGTCATCAGCGTGCCCCGCAAACAGTTGTTCCGAGGCGAGCTCTGATGGATCTACAGTTCATCATCGACACCCTGCGTGCGGTAAAGCTCGAGCTTTATCGCCACAGGTTGGCGGCGGCTGTTATCTTTATGTTGGTAACAGCCGGTGTTTTAACAATGGGTTACGTTACGCCCAAAAGCTACACCTCCCAGGCGGTGCTTTACGCCGACCAGTCCAACATTCTTGGACCGCTGCTACGTGGCCAGGCTGAAGTCACCCAATTAGAACGCATCAACGAAGCCCGAGAAATGATTCAAAGCCGGTCGTTTCTGGAGCAAGTCGCCCTGGATACCGGCATGATCACCGGCGGCGAAGCGGACGCAACCCGCAACACCATCATCAGCAACTTGCGTCAACAGATTCGCCTGCGAGTATCTAACCGCAGCTTCTTGGAGATGAACTATACCAGCGGTGATCCAGACAAGTCTTTCCAAGTATTGAGCGCAGCGCTAAGTCGCTTTGTTGAGCGTTCCGTGCGAAAAAGACGCTCCGAAAGCCAAGGCGCGTTCGAATTCATCGACTCCCAGGTGAAAACTTACCAACGTCAGCTGGAAGAAGCCGAAGAGCGGCTGAAAGAATTCAAAAGTGCCAACCAAGACGGCAGCGAAAATAGCGCTATGGCGCGTATAGAAAGTCTGCGTCGGGAAATTGAAAATCTGAAATTGGAAATCCAGCAAACCGACTCCGAAGTTCGGTTGACCCGGGCTCAACTCTCGGAAGAGCAACCGGTGCGCCGCATCACCGTAGACCCCGGCAAATCCGCTGCCGAGCGCCGTCTGTCTTCGATGCGAGTGGAATTGGATTCATTATTGCTGCGTTACCAAGAACGCCATCCAGATGTGGTCAGCACCCAGGCACAAATCGCAGACCTGGAACGCCAGGTGTCCGGTCAGAGCGCTTCGTCCCGTGAAAACGCGGTGACGGAAGTCATGGAAAACCCGGTCTATGAGAGTTTGTCAATTCAGCTCTCAGAAAGCACCACCCGCCTGGCCGTCCAAACCAATCGCCTGGCATCGCTCGAACGGCTTTTAGAAGAAGCCTTTGAGCGTTCCCAGCGCGTTGCCGAAAACCAGGCCCAGTTCTCTGAACTCACCCGCGATTACGACGTCACCCGCGGTGTATATGAAGACATGCTGCAGCGTAGGGAAAAAGCACGTTTGTCTATGACCCTGGACGTGCAAGGCGAGGGTGTAAGCTACAAAATTCAGGAACCGGCGTCTTACCCCACCCGTTGGGATGGCCTTCAGCTCTACCAGGTTGGTTTAGCCGGTCCGTTCCTGGGCAGCACCATGGTGCTCGGTCTGCTGGTTATGCTGGTGATGTTTGACCAGCGCCTGCGCTCGCCAAGAGCCCTGCAGCTGTCCTTGCCCGCAGGCCTTCCGGTGCTGACCAGCATTCCCCACTACCGCAGCACCTGGAAAGATCGCCTGCTACGCAAGGATGTCATGGCCATACTGTTTACCCTGGCTGTGTTCATGGCGGTATACCTGGGCGTGTTGCTGTTCAGCGTAATGGGAATCACCCCGGAACAGTTGATCAACAAAGCCCGTGAATTAACCGGGTTCGGGGGCCGTTAATGGACGACAACAAACTTTACAACGCGTTGCTGAAAAATCAGAAAGAACGCCAAGGCTCGTCCCATTCAGAAGGCGAAGCACGCTCTGAAGACAACTTTCGCAAGGAACGGCCCTTTGCCGGCGTAGAAGCGCCGCGGCGCCAACTGGGTGCGGTACAAGGTGCAGACTCAGAGAGCCCGCCCACCGTTTACGACTCAGCGGTATCGCTGGAACTGATCGGCAATCCCAACCCCTGGAGCCGGGAGCAGCTGCGAGAAAAGAAAATTATTTATCCCGGCATGCCAGACAAAGAAGTTATGGACGCCTACCGCGAGCTGCGAATTCAGCTTCGTAACCGCCACGGCGAGGGTAACTTCGCTGTTATGTTTAGCTCACTGGGCCAAGACAGCAGCTCTGTAGCCACTGCCTATAACCTGGCGGCGGCCTTTGCCCTGGACTCACACACGTCTGCGCTGCTGGTAGATTGCGATCCCTACAACCAGAATCTACAGAAACTGGTGTCGGCAACCCTGGGTGCCGGTGTGACCGACTTCGTCGCCGACCGTTCTTTGAACATAAAAGACATCCTGTACGCCAGCGGCGTTGCCCGTTTAAGCGTGATTCCGGCGGGTACCCAGGCGTCATCGGCGGTAGAGCTGTTTTCAGCGGTGCGCATGCGTGAGCTGATCAGCGAATTGAAAAATCGTTATCCGGACCGCTGCATCGTTATCAACGCTCCGGCGTTCCGGGATAACACCGAAGCCCGCATACTCGAACGCTTTGCCGACCAAGTGGTCATGGGTGTGCCCTTTGGCGAAGTAACAGGCGACGAAATCGCAGAAGCGGTGAGTCTGTTGGAAACGGACAAATTTGCCGGGCTGGTTTTTCAGGAGTAACACATGGAACGCAGAGCAGGGAAACGATTTGGCCGCTCGTCGGTGGCACTCATTGCGGCATGCGGTTTACCATTGCCACTAGCGGCACAGGTGGCCGATGGCAGTGCACTCCAATCCATTTCTGGTTCCGCCTCCGTCTTTACGGCAGCCACCCACACCCGAACCGATAGTGTCGGCGGCACAGAAACCCGCACAGAGCCCAGTGTCGGCCTGTCAGGAAGGCTAGGCGGCGCTCTGGTCAGCGGCGCAAACTCGCTAGCATTGCAATACGGTGGCACCCTGGAAACACAGCGTGATACCTCTGACAGCGACCAAACCGAAAGCAGCTCGTTTACCGGTGCGTCCAAGTACGCGTATTTCGACCCCGGCCAGCCCCTGGACTTCAATCTGGGCCACAGCGTCAGCTCGGTACGCGATAACACCGGCTTTGTGGTCAACCCGTCCAACTATGAAACCCGAAACACCTTAAGCGCCGGGGCAGGCTTACGCTTTAATCCAGGCAGCCTGTCTACCTTGCGCTTGTTCAGCCAGGCAGGCCAAAGCTTTGGTGGCGGTGACCTGAGTGATGAAAACTCCTTAACGGCAGGTGCCGAGCTAACCCGCAGGCTCAGCGAGCGCTCAAGCGCGAGCCTTAACGCCAATCGCAGCTGGTCTGATGGAAACAACGTTGACCAAACAATCGACAGCGCCCAGCTGGTGTACCGTCGCGATCTGGAAAACGGCTCGTTCAGCATCGGTGGCGGTAAAAGTTGGGCAACAAGCGAGTTTTCAAACAATAGCGAAAGCGACAGCGATGCACTAACCGGGTTTATAGACCGCAGCTGGGGGGCCGACCAATACCGCAGCTGGGTGGCCGACCAATACCGCACCTTGGTGGCCAACCAATACCGCACCTTGGTGGCCAACCAATACCGCACCTCGGTGGCCAACCAATACCGCACCTCGGTTCAGTACAACCGCAGGCTGTCCGACAGCGCCACAGACCTGTCGCTGAATGTGCCGCCTGAATTTGATTTTTTACCGGAAACAGTTCAACTGCGTGACCTGGTGGTTAGCAATTCGTTATCGATACTGCACAGCACCGATCTGCTGTGCAACGCCTGCACGCTCAGCCTGGCCGCAGAAGCCGCCCTGCTGGAATCTCAGGTTAGCGGCGATAAAACCCACGAATATCGCTCTAGCGTCCGCTTGAGGGTGCAGCTAACCGATCTGCAGCGCATCAGCTTCGGCTACAGCTGGCAAGGTGATGCAGAAGACGACGCAGGCACGATTATTGATCAGGTACATCGGCTTGACACCCGCTGGTCACGGCAGTTGGCAGAAAATACGGAATTCGCAGTGGCGTTTAACCAGTCCTATCTGCGCAGCGACTTAGGTAGCGGAACGGGCAGCAATGACCGCGATCAATACGTTATCCGATTAGAGTTAACCCACGGTTTTGCGTTAACCGGCCGGCGCTAGGCGGCAGGCTTTATGACACAGGGATTTAGGGACGCACCTATGTTTTCACAGCGCCAGGCCATCAACCTGCCCTACGAATTGCCACCGCAATTAATCGTAGTGATCGACACCGAAGAAGAATTTGACTGGAGCGCCGAGCCAAACGCCCAGGCCAATCAGGTGTCGGCCATGGCGCATATCGACCGGGTACAGAGTATTTTCAACGAATACGGCATTTGCCCGTGTTACGTCATCGACTACCCGGTGGCCAGCCAACCCCACGGTTACGGCCTGTTGAAGCAGTTTGCCTCAGACGGCCAGTGCGAAATCGGCGCCCATTTACACCCTTGGGTAAATCCGCCGCAAACCGAAGTGGTCAACCGTACCAACAGCTACCCGGGCAATCTGCCTGCAGATCTGGAACGCCAAAAGCTCATAACTCTTCAGCAAACCATCGCGGACAACTTCGGCGCCAAACCCACAACCTACAAAGCCGGGCGGTACGGCTTTGGGCCAAACACCACCGGCATCCTTCAGGAACTGGGTTTCAATATCGATTTGTCGGTGTGTCCGCCTCTGGATTCCCGCGCAGACGGCGGTCCGGATTACCGGCGTTTTGACGCCCACCCGTTCTGGTTTGGTGGCGACAGCGGCGAACGTATTCTGGAAATCCCCTGCAGCGGCGGATTCATAGGCTGGGCCAACGCGCTTGCCATTCCGCTCTATGAATCTGCGCTGGCGCTGAAAAAGTTCAGAGCCCCCGGCATTCTGTCGCGCCTGGGCGCGGTTGACCGGTTAATGCTGTCACCAGAGGGCTTTGCCCCGGCAGAACACATAAAACTCACCCGTGCCCTGTATAAACAGGGTGTGCGCACCTTTACCTGGAGCTTTCACAGCCCCAGCGTGGTGCCCGGGCACACCTCTTACGTTCAGAACGAGGCGCAGCTGCGCTTATTTTTGGACAGTTTTCGACAGTATTTTGATTTTTTCTTCAATGAATTAGGCGGTCAGGCGTCATCACCGGCCCGCATTCAAACGCTTATGGAGAGAATGGCATGAAGGTGCTTGGCATATCACCACTAGACAAAGACTCAACGGTATCCATCGTTGAAGACGGCAACATCCTGTTTGCCGCCGGCGAAGAACGCTTTACCCGGGTTAAACAGCAATCCGGATTTCCGCGCCTGGCTCTGGAAAAAGCCCTTGCCTACACCGGCCTGTCCATGTCGGATTTTGACCAGGTTTGCTACCCGTTTCTGACCGCAGAAAACGAACAGAAGCTGTATTCCAAGAACCTGGAAGACGAAAAAGAATTCATAAAGTCATTCGAACCCAAAGACCTGGGCCCGGATATTAAAGAAGCGCTCAGCCGCGTGCCAGACCGCAGCGAAGCCATTCACGGCCTAACCCACCCCAACGCCATGATGGAAAAGAGCTTTCTATACAACTCTTATTACTCCATGACCGGTGCCACGAAAATAGCATCGAATACCATGGCGCTAAAAGCCTCGCGGCAGTGGGGCGAAAACGCGCAAGAATCCTTTCAGCACTGGCAGAAAGAACTGACCGATGGCCTGGCATCGGTTGGCTGGAGTGGCGCCATCAAACGCATGGACCACCACCTGTCCCACGCCGCCAACAGTTTCTTCTGCAGCGGTTTCGATCGTGCCCTGTGCGTTACCCTGGATGGCTACGGCACCGGCCTGGCCGGTTCCATCAGCGAAGGCCGCGACGGCAAAATCCGTCGCTTGCACGGCCTGCCGTTCCCGAACTCCCTCGGCACCCTGTACGAGCACGTTACTTCCAGCCTTGGTTTCAAGCCCAGCCGCCACGAAGGAAAAATTGTCGGTTTGGCCTCCTACGGCGATCCGTCCATCCTGGGCGATATTCTGCTGTCACGCATTCAGCAGACGCCGGGTGATTTCCGCATTTACGAAGCCAACAACGTGAATTTCTCCCGTTACCTGGCGTCCAAGTTTCCAAAAATCGACGTAGCGGCGGCCTATCAATACGTTCTGGAAAAAGTGGCTACCGATTACATCCGCCATTGGGTCAAAAAAACCGGCATTGACACCATCGTGCTGTCCGGTGGCGTTACCGCTAACGTGAAGCTGAACCAGCGCATTTTTGAAATCGAAGGCGTGAACCACATCTTCGTATACCCCAACATGGGCGATGGCGGCTGCGGCACCGGCGCGGCGCTTTATCACAGCTGGCCGGGCGGGGCGAAGCCGTCTATCGATAACAGTTACATGGGGCCAGATTACTCCGAATCCGAAATGGAAACAGCGCTGAAAGCCGAAGGCCTGACCTACCAGCGCCCGGAGCACTTGGCGAAGGAAGTAGCCGAGCTGATCCACAACGGCAACGTAGTGGCCCGTTTTGACGGCCGTATGGAATACGGCCCCCGTGCCCTTGGCAACCGTACCATCATGTACCACGCCCGCGAGCCGGAAGTGAACCAATGGCTGAACAAGCGCCTGGGCCGCACAGAATTCATGCCGTTCGCCCCGGTCACCTTGTACGAGGCCCGCGAGAAGTGCTACCACAACATCAAAGGCGCCGAACACGCCGCCGAATTCATGACCATCACTTTTGACTGTACCGAGTTCATGAAAGAAAGCTGCCCGGCCGCCGTGCACGTAGACAACACCGCCAGGCCCCAGCTGATTCAGCGCCACGTGAATCCGGGCTATTACGACATCCTCAAAGAATATGAAAAAATCAGCGGCATCCCCAGTCTGATCAACACCAGCTTCAACATGCACGAAGAGCCCATCGTAAGCTCACCGGAAGACGGCGTTCGTGCGTTTCTGCAGGGAGCACTGGATTACTTGGCCATTGGGCCATTCCTGGTGAAACACCCGAATCCGCAGCATTAAGCGGTGTCAGGAAGCAACGCCATGGCAAAGGCCATCTTATCAGTGACATTGCAGCCAGCCTCCGCTTACGCGGGCTTGAAGGCTGAATGGCAAGATCTGGAAAACCGTGCCGAACTCACGGTGTTTTTGTCTTGGCAGTGGCTGGGGCATTGGCTGAAAACTTACAAGCCTGCGGCCCTGGTGTTAAAAGTAACCGAGGGCGATCGCATAATCGGCCTGGGCCTGCTGGTTGAAACCAGCGAACGCCGCCACGGCGTATTGAAAAGCCGTTGCCTGCGCTTGCACCAGACAGGGCAGCGCCTGCAAGACCAAATCTGGATTGAATACAACGGTTTCCTGTCTGAAAAAGGCGAAGAAGACCGAGTGGCTGCGGCATCTCTAAAGTATCTCTGTGAAGAATTGCCCGAATGGGACGAATTCATTGTCGGCGCCATCGACAGCACAGACGCCGACCGCTACGCCCAGCTAACCGGGCTGCATAAACACATCCGCTGGGAAGCGCCCTGTTTTGGCGTAAATCTGGACGAACTGCGGCGCGGGGGTGTGCATTACCTGGATACCCTGTCACGCAACACCCGTTACCAGATAAACCGCTGCGAACGTTTATACCAGCAGCGGGGCCTGGTGCAGTTGCAACGGCCAGATTCCATAGAAGGCGCTCTGGCATTATTTGATCGCATAGGCCCGCGACACCTGCAGCGCTGGGGCAGTGGTGCCGACCAGAGTGGCTTTGCCAACCCGGATTTTTTGCACTTCCATCGCGAGCTGATACGAACCCAGTGGGCGGATGGCGGTATAGACCTGGTATCACTGATGGCCGGCGATCAGGAGATCGCCAGCTTCTATAACCTCCTGCACAAAGGCGTTATCTATTTCTACCTGGGCGGCATGGAAACTGAAACCGATAACCGGTTAAAGCCGGGTCTTCTCGGCCACACGCTCTGCATTGAAGATTACCGCCACCACGGCTTTCACTATTACGACTTTATGGGTGGCGAAGAACGCTACAAAGCCAACCTGGGCCAGTTGCACCGGCAGCTTACTCAGGTGTCACTGCAACGTGGCCGCTTTAAACTGAAACTGGAAGACGCCGCACGGCGCACCAAACAGCTTTGGCTGAAGGAAACAGCCCCCAATGAACGCTGAACTTCAGGTACGTGCGGCACGGTTGTCGGCTTTTCCGTTGAAAGACTACAACGATTACATCGCCAGCCAACCAAACGCCACGCCGTATCACTACAGCGGCTGGTTAACGGCGGTTAAAAAAGCCTACGGCCATGCTGCCTGGGTGGTAACCGCCCATCAAAACGGCAAGCTTTGCGGAGCCTTGCCGCTGGTGGAAGTAAAACGACCGTTCCGCGCCAGCACTCTGGTGTCACTGCCATTCTGCGATTTGGGTGGGTTGTTGGCTGACAGCCCGGACATTGCCGAAGAAATTCGATTTGCCGCGCAGAATCTCGCCGCCAGCCTCGGCGGCGCCGCTCTCGAAATTCGCGAAGGCGGACCAGAACTGCTGCCGGAAGAATGCACCGAGCTTGCCGGCGACACCAAAGTGCGCATGCTCTGCGAATTGCCGGCCTGCAGTGAAACCCTGATGAAAAGCTATAAGCCCAAACTGCGCAGCCAGATCCGCAAAGCCGAAAAAAATGGCTTAACCGCAGAAGTACACCAAGGCAACGACGCCATTGCCTCATTTTATGCGGTATTTTCGCGAAACATGCTGCGACTGGGTTCACCGGTACACAGCCTGAGCTGGTTCAAAGAACTGGGTAGGGCATACGGCGACAAAATGCTGGTTGGCCTGGTGTTCAAAGACGAGCAGCCGGTAGGTGGCGGCATAGTGCTGGTGCAGGGCAAACAGGCGTGTATTCCCTGGGCGTCTACCCTCGAAGAACACAACAAGCTGGCACCGAACATGCTGTTGTACTGGACCCTGCTAGCCAAAGTGAATGATCTAGGCTGCACCCAATTTGATTTTGGCCGCTCCACATTAGGCGAGGGCACATTCCGTTTTAAAAAGCAGTGGGGTGCAGTGCCTCATCATTTGATTTGGCGCAACGAGAGCCAGACGGACGAACGTGCAAACTCAAGCCCAAGTTCACGTTCTAGTTTAAGCAGGACTGTCAGCCGTTTGCGCCCGCTGATCGAACGCATCTGGCAGCGGTTTCCCTTGCCCGTCGCCAACTGGATTGGCCCTAAATTACGGCGTTATATCACTTTATGAGCGTTATTCTGTTTATTACTGTTGTGTGTTTGCTGGTGCCGGTATACGTGTATTTCGGCTACCCGGCTATTTTGTGGCTGCTTACCCGCAATAGTCAGCCAAAGCCAGCCCCAGTAAACGCCAGTACTGAAATTAACAATACGCCAACCGTAACCCTGGTCATTTCCTGCTACAACGAAGCCGCAGTAATAGAAGAAAAACTCAACAACGCCCTGGCACTGGACTACCCCACAGACGAGTTGAACATCGTTGTCGTGTCAGACGGTTCCGACGACGGCACCGACGAAAAAGTAAAAGCCCTTGGCAACCCCCGCATCAAACTGATCCTCCAGGAAGGCCGATTGGGCAAAACCATGGGCATCAACCTGGCCATGGAGCAAATACGCACCCAAATCACCGTGTTCAGCGACGCCAACGCCATGTACGCCCCGGACGCCGTCAGCCGCCTGGCAGAGAATTTTGACGACCCCAATGTCGGCTACGCCGTAGGCGCTGCGCTCTACACAGACGCAGACAGCGGCGCCAGCGCCAATAATGAAAACCTCTATTGGCGTTACGAACTAGCCATAAAAGAAATGGAATCAAAGTTGCACTCGGTGGTGGGCGGCGACGGCGCCATCTATGCAATTCGCACCGAACTCTGGGAACCCTTGCAGCCGCAAGACATCAACGATTTTGTGAACCCACTACAAATCATCGCCAAAGGCTATCGCGGTGTGTTTGATCCAAAAGCGCGCTGTTTTGAAGAAACCGCCGGTGATTTTGGCCGGGAAATCGCCCGCAAAGAACGCATTGTAAACCGCAGCATTCGCGGATTGATGCGAGTGCGCAGCGTGATGAATCCGAAAAAAGTCGGTATTTTTGCGTTTGAAGTCATCTCCCACAAACTGCTGCGTTGGCTGATTCCGCTGTTCCTGGCGGTCGGCGTTCTTGGTAGCGTTATACTTGCCTTGTCGGGTTATGGGTTGTTTCAACTGGTCACCCTGGGTAGCGCAGTATTGCTGGCGTTAGCACTTAAAGGCCACCTAGACTCAGACAAGAACAGCCTGCCAGCGTGGGTATCCACGCCTTACTACTTTGTGATGGTGAACGGCTACGCGGTCCGGGGCATTGTGAAAGCCATGCAGGGCAAAACCCAGGTAACCTGGAACAGCGCCAGAAGCACCGAAGAAACGAATCCCCGGAGTGTTGAACCAGTGAGAAGCTTACGAATACTTCAGTTCATAACCCCCGCAGGCTTTTATGGCGCAGAGCGCTGGGTTTTGGCCATGGCCAACAACATCAACCGCGATGGTGTTATCTGCGATTTGGCCGTAACCCGGGAATCGCCAGATCAAGACCTGTCGGTAGCCGAATACTATCCTCAGGACGATGAACAGAAGGTACATTACCTGGATATGCACGGGCGTTTTGATTTCCGGGTGGTCAGCAAGTTGTGCGAGGTAATTCGTAACCGCCAGATAGATGTAATCCATACCCACGGCTACAAATCAGACATCCTGGGCTTGTTGGCTGCTAAACGGGCTGGCATAGCCTGCGTGAGTACCCCGCATGGCTTCTCCGGTGATGTTGGGTTCAAGCTGGCTACGTTCATCCGCATTGGCACCCACATGCTCCGTTACTTTGACCGTGTTGTTCCTCTGTCCGAAGAACTGATGGATGACATGAAGCGGTTCAAAGTGCCCGAATCAAAAACCTCGTTTATAAGAAACGGTGTCGACCTTACTGAAATTGATGCGGCCTTGGCGAGCCTGCCCGAAGACAAAGAAACCAACAAAGACTCCCGAATCATCGGCTTTATCGGTCAGATGATTCCCCGAAAAGGCATACCAGACCTCATAAGCGTATTTGATCAGCTTCATCAACAGGCGCCGGATCTTCGCTTACAGCTTCTTGGTGACGGCAGCCAAAGAAAGGATTTGGAGCACCAGGCTTCCGCGCTGAGTAGTGTGAATGCCACTGAGTTCCTCGGTTTTCGCAGCGACCGGCTGGCGTTGCTATCAAACTTCAGCCTGTTTGTGATGACGTCCTCACTGGAAGGCATACCCAGGTGCATGATGGAAGCCATGGCCGTAGGTGTTCCGGTTGTCGCTTATGACATTCCGGGTGTGGACCAGCTTGTAGAGCATGGCAAAACAGGATTGCTAGCGCCGTTTGGCGACAAAGCTACGCTTGAAGCCTGCTGCAGGCAGGTTCTGGAAGATCCCGAACTGGCTGAAATGCTCAGCCGTAACGCCCGCGAAATGGTTAACCAGCGCTATTCAGCGGCCCGAATGGCAAACGAGTACGAAGCGCTGTTCCGCAAACTAACCGATAAAGAAAAAACGAACGCTACAGAACAAGGAGTGGCTGGTTAATGTGTGGACTGGCTGGTTTCCTGCGTACAAACTCCACCCCAAGTCGCGAAGCTCATCAGAGTTGGCTCGAAAACATGGGGCAGGCAATCATTCATCGCGGGCCCGATGCCGGTTCAACCTGGCTTGATGACTCAGTGGGGCTGGTACACCGCAGATTGAGCATTCTTGACCTGAGTGATGCCGGCACCCAGCCAATGGTGTCGGCATCAGAGCGCTATGTGATTGCCTACAACGGCGAAATCTATAACTTTCAGCAATTGCGCGATGAACTCATCAGCCAGGGCGGTAGCTTCCGCACGGGAACCGATACCGAGGTTTTGCTCGCGCTTTATGAACAGTATGGCCCGGAGTGCTTACATCAACTTAACGGCATGTTTGCGCTGGCAATATGGGATCGCACCGCTAAAAAATTGTTCCTGGCGCGAGACCGCCTTGGCAAAAAACCGCTGTATTTCTATGAAGCGGATGGCCAGTTCGCCTTTGCCTCCGAACTGAAAGCCTTAACGCCGGCACCCTTCGTTAAAACAGAAGTGCGCCACGACGCCATAAAAGACTTTTTCTTCTACCAGTATGTGCCAGACCCAAAGACTATCTACAAAAATGTCCACAAGCTCGCCCCAGGCCATTGGTTGATGACGGATGGCACCGACACAAAACAGGAACAGTACTGGGACGTTTCTTTTGCAACGTCATCAAGTGCCAGCCTGGATGAAATCCAGGACAACCTCTACAACCTGATTGATGACGCGGTTCGCCTACGCATGATCAGCGATGTGCCCCTGGGAGCCTTCCTCAGTGGCGGTATCGATTCCAGTGCCGTGGTTGGATTAATGGCTGGCCACACCAGTAAGCCAGTCACCACCTGCGCTATCGGCTTTGATTCAAAACGGTTTGATGAAGTGCACTGGGCCAAAAAAGTGGCCAATCAGTTCAAAACAGACCATCACGAATTCACGGTGAAAAACAACGTTGCAGACAGTCTGGTCGACATTGCCCGCTACTTTGATGAGCCCTTTGCTGACCGGTCGTTCGTACCCACGTATTTCGTATCACAGCTGGCGCGCCAAAAAGTCACCGTGGCTCTTGCTGGCGACGGCGGCGATGAAAACTTTGCCGGTTACAGCAAATATTACACAGACCACCTTGAAAACCGGTTACGAGGCATGTTTCCCGCCGCGTTACGCCACAACGTCTTCCCAGGGCTTGCCCGCTTGGCAGGAATGGTAAACAGCGGGCCAACAAGAAAAGCCAGATCACTTTTGGGAACACTGGCACTGGAGCCAGACGAAGCTTTTTTTGTGACCAACAGCTTTTTCCGCAAAGACGTTTGGGATAACTTGGTGACGGGCGAACTGAAACGGGAAACCGAAGATTACGATCCGGCGGAAATCACCCGCGCACACTACAACAAAGCAGATACAGACGATCACCTTTCCCGCATCCTGTACACCGACATCAAAACCTACCTTCCAGGAGACATTCTGGTGAAAGTAGACCGAATGAGTATGGCGAACTCACTCGAAACCCGGGCGCCGCTGCTGGATTACCGGGTGGTGGAGTACGCCGCGCAAATACCAGCGGCACTGAAACTGCATGGCAAAGAAAAGAAGTACGTCCTGAAAAAAGCGTTTGAACGCATGCTGCCGCAAGACATACTTTACCGGAAGAAAATGGGTTTCTCTGTGCCTTTGGCACAGTGGTTAAGGCATGAGCTTAAACCGATCGTTGAAAATACTCTGCTAGCGAGCAACAGCGGCGTTTCCAATTTCTTCGATCCTTTAGGTATCCGTAAGCTCTGGCAAAGCCACTTAGCGGGAGATGATCAGTTTACTCAGGAATTATGGTCATTACTCGCTTTTGAGCTCTGGTGGCAAGAATATCAGGTAAACATATAATGAGTGATAAATGCACGATAACAGCACGATTTACCGGGATTTCTACTCAGATCCGGATGATGCAGTCCTATATGACGGCTTACCATAGTTTTTGGCAGTGCGGCATTTCGTGAGTACAGTCAGAAAGCTGTTTCAGAGTTCCGGCTTGCTAGTGGGAATTCGCCTTTTTCAACGCTCTCTTGGGCTAATCAGCACGCTTATATTGGCCAGGCTACTGACACCTGCGGACTTTGGCATCGTGGCTGTTGCTGCACTGATCATTCATTTTTCGGAAGTTCTTTCAAACACTGGAATACAGCAATATCTGGTGCAGGCTGATGAGGCCACCAACGAGGTGGTAAATACGGCGTGGACATTAGATATTCTGTTGAAAGTGGCAGTTTGCGTGCTCCTCTATCTAGCGTTGCCAGGGATTAACTGGCTTTATGACGATGCTAATATTATGTACGCGGTTGGAACCCTTATTCCTGTGATTGCCATCAGGGCCATGATGAACCCCGAACTGCATGTTCAAAGACGAAACCTTAGCTATGGCATAATTTTCAGGATCGGAGTGATTCAGAAGCTTGTTAGTTTCGTTGTTGTCATTATTGTTGCATTCCAGACTCGATCGTTTTGGGCTATCGTAATCGGAGATTTGGTATCTAGCATTATGGGTGTTGTGCTGAGTTATTATTATTGTGCGAGGCGCCCAAAACTGTCGCTCCGCAACGTTGGTACGCAGTGGCTTTTTTCCCGTTGGATGCTTGCTCGTGGCAGTATAGGTTATCTCAGAGCGCAAATAGACACACTCCTGATCTCTCAGTTTTATTCTCTTTCCGATCTGGGCAAGTTCAACATTGCAAGAGAATTTACAATTATGCCGGCTACCGAGGTGATTCAGCCGGCAGTCGAACCGCTTCTTGCGACGTTCTCGAGTGTGCGATTAGATAAAACTAAAATCGCGCAGCAGGTATCATTAGCCTTGCTCCTAATATCGACATTCACTGCCCCTTTTGTCGCTTTCACATATCAATTTCATGAAGCAATCATTTTTTATCTTTTAGGTGAGCAGTGGATGGAAGCGGCGCCCCTAATGCAGGCAATGACTCCCCTCCTGTTTGCATTTGCACTGGGAGGCGTACTGAATAATTTGTGTTTTGCATTAGCCAAAGTAAAAACTGTATTCTGGTATGATTTTTTTTCGCTGACACTGATTGCGGTTGTACTTGTAAGTAGCCAAGGACTCCTTCTTGAAAGCTTTGTCTGGGTAAGAAGCTTTTTGGGGCTTGCTATGGTGACGGCTTTTCTATTTGTGTGTAGTCGCCTTATTAGCGCCAACTTTCTCACGCAGGTCTGCCTTTTAGTGATCCCCTTATTGGCATCGTTTTTTGCTGTAAAAGTCGCAACCATTTTGTGCTTCAAGCAGAGTTTTCTAACATTAGTTTTCAGCGGGTTTGTGTTTGCAGTGTTTTACAGCGCCCTGATGTTATGTTTGGCGGGCGTGTTGTCAAAACGTAGCCGGACTTGGAGATATTTATACGAGTACAGCATGGAGTTTCTCAAACGGTTGATTGGAAAAGTGCTGCGAACCACTAAGTAAATTGAGAGGAATTTCATGAAGATCGCGATATTCAGAACGGACTGCTCTACACAGGATTTAGCGTCCTATAATTCCCAGGAAATAGGACTGGCGAAGGGATTTTGGGCCCTGGGCCATATGGTTGATATAATCATGGCGTCGGGTACCGGCGAGTACAGTGAGGAAGTTGCGAAGGGAACTGAAGGTTACGTCAGAGTAATTAAAGTTCCTTTCCGGTTAATACCTCTGCTCAATGAGCCGCTGTACCTTAATGTCGGCGAGATCCTCCGTCGCGAGCAGTATGACTATGTCCAAATAAACGAAGAGGGAAATTTTGCATCCTACTTGGTCGCGAGAGCTTGTCGCAGAGCTGGCCTGAAGTTTGGAGTTTACCAGGGTATGTATCGGGTACTCCCTGGTAGGAAGTGGGCTTTATATGAAGCCATTCACCACAGGTTTTTTCGGCCCTTATTTCGTAAATACGCTATTGGTGCGTTTTGTAAAACGAGTGAGGCACAGAGATTTCTGGAAAACCGGGGCTACAACAATAGCCATGTTGTGCCCGTAGGATTAGATTTTTCAAGATTCCAAAATCGCCGGGACAGAGACTGGAGAGCCCATCTCGGGCTTTTAGAAAATGATCAAATTGTTCTGTATGTGGGGCAACTCGAGAATCGGAGAAACCCAGAATTCGTTGCTCAGTTAGCTACAGAAGCAACAGCGAATATTCACTTCGTGCTGGTAGGGTCGGGTCCATCCCGCTCAAAAGTAGATGAGATTCAACATGCTTATAATCTTAAAAACATACATTTGCTAGGTCAGCTGAAACAGGAAGAGCTGCCGTCGCTGTATGAGCAGGCTGACGTTTTTATTCTACCAAGCGACTATGAAATTTATGGAATGGTAGTCGCGGAGTCGCTGTTTTTCGGTACTCCGGTGATAAGTACAAAGACGGCCGGACCAGTAGATATAATTGCGGGAGAATGTCAAGGCAGCATTATATCAACTCTAAATGTGGACGAGTGGCTCGCAGCGCTTAGTTTTTACGGCATGGCGTCCCGCGATACAAACAGTACTGCTGAACGCACCGCCTATGCTAAAAATCGTTTTGACTGGGTAATGATTGCTCGACAATATCTGAGATTCATATCGGATGCGAGGTGACATTTCTAATTTCTATGCACCGCAAGACCGGATTGAATTGAATTGTATTTTTGAGAGATGAGAGATGAGAGATGAGAGATGTTAACTCGCTGGTGTAAATATAATCTTCTGACATCTTTACTTCTACTATTCGCTTTGGGTTATTTTGGGGTTAAAATTTATAAAGATCAGACGGAGCCGGATGAAAAAGTTGCATATTTTCTTAAAAATACCAAAATTTTACAGCAACGCCAGCTCAAAGACCTTCCTGAAACCGCTATTCCATTTTACGGTGATAGCCTCGTACAGGAGCTTGCCGTCAGCCGTGTGAATTCCTCTTTAATAAATTTCGGGATCGGGCACGATCATTCAAGTCATCTCTTGACTAGAATTCGAGAAGATCTCAAGCAGCAGCAGTTTTCTAGATATGCCGTGGCTATAGGAATAAATGACATTGGTCGTGGAGTGGCGGTTGGTGACATTTATAATAATATTTTGGAAATATTAGAGTCACTTTCGTTCGCGGGCACCATCTACTTACATACTTCGCTGCCTGTAGCAGAAAGTCGTGACGCGGCTTTAATAATTAATCGAAAAGTACGGGAGATAAACGACCTCTTATCAGAAGTGCCAAAAATTCATAAAAACGTTGTTATCGTAAATACTTACAAAAGCATCGCGGTGAATGGTTTTCTTCCGGAAAGTCTTCACATTGGTGATGGTTTGCACCTAAACTCAGCGGAAAATCGTGAATGGTTGGAGCTACTGTCGGCAGCATTGAACGAACGATAATAAAAGAGGTTTAATAATGGCAACAAAAAAAATAAACCTGGTGCAGCTGACATGGTTGCGTGGCTTAGCTGCTTTTTGGGTCATTTGCTCGCATGTTAATCGTGCCGCAGAGGTTGCATACACACCGCAGGACACAGCTTCTAACAGTGTTATTCTCTCTATTTTGAACTTAGGAACCTTGGGTGTAGCACTATTCTTCACGCTCAGTGGCGTCACGCTTCTCGTCAGTAATCAGGGAATCTCCACCGAATCCCCGTTACGATTTTACATAAAGCGTTTTTTCAGGATCTGGCCCGCATACTTTATTGCATTACTAGTATATATTGCCGCAGGCTTTTTGTTCAGAGAATGGTATATAGGTGATCCGGGCCTTTGGGTTGCTGAGCAGTTCATGAAAGAGTATTCAGGGGCAGACGTGGTGCTGTATTCATTCCTTGCTTTCAACTTCTCAGGTCCCGATGGGTTGTTCAACAATGCCTTTTGGAGTCTACCTGTTGAATTCCAATATTATCTGATTTTTCCAATTTTAATTTTACTGCTTAACTATTTTGGGATAGCTGGCCCATTAGTATTTGGTGCCCTTATCTATATAGCCTATAGAAGTGGGTTGCTCGATCTGCACAGCAACCTTGTGTTCATTTTTGCTTTTACTTTTTGTTCTGGGATAAGTATTGGGGCTCTTTATCAGAAACTGAATTTTCGTTTTAGCCTTTTGTTTTTCTCAATAGCAAGCACCTTTATTATTGCGCTGAACGTGCTTCTAGTTAACGAAATAGTGCCTATTGAAGCTTTTGTTTTTATTCCCAGTGAATGGGTCTTCTTTGGCGTTTCGGCCGTCGCCTTGGTCGCACTCGCGACCTTCACCGAAATAAGACTGCCCTCAACGCTGCAGAAATTCATGGTCCATTATGGGGATATCTCTTACAGCACCTACCTTTATCACAATCTGGTAATCGGTTTTCTGGTACTGGGCATACCGTTTTGGGGCATATATGACCCCACAGCAAGATTACTGTACTTATTTTTACCGACTTTATTGATTACTTATTTCCTCTCCTTTCTTTCTTACCGCTTCATTGAACTACCTTTTATGAAGTTGGGAAGAATCGTCTCCCAGAAAAATCTTTCTTTACACCGATTAAGAAAGCCTGAGATTTAATTCCTGGATGCATTGAATAACGCACTAGTTCAGCGTCCGCCAGTCACATATCCGTAGAGGCGTGGAAGTATTTTCTTGAGTGTCCATCCAAATAAAATTGAGATCCCGACTGCAAGTGGAAATGTCAGATAAAATAGGAAAGGATCAGGTAAAAAGACACTGGCTATGTTTATACTGAACGTGCTGACGGGCTTAATATGGTAGAGAAAAATGAAAAAAGAAAATGTTGATAGCCAAATCAAGATCTGATTGTTTCGCAAAGGAACTGAAACAACATAAAGGGCGGGCACGCCAGTGAGAATGGTAAGTTTATAAAGAAAGAGAGGACCGACACCTCCGCCTTGAACACCATACCAAACTGTAAATGTAGGCGCCCAAATCACCCGTAATACGGACAGCACTAAGAATAATGCCAAAATTAAGGCGGCGTGGCTTTCGAACCATTTCAATAAATGTTCTAACGAATTTTGATTCTTTCCAAAAAAACAGCCCACCGAGAAAAAGAATAAAACCTCAATATTGACTAGATACCAACCGGCTAAAAGGGGGAAAAACTGAAATTCAATGAGCCAAGCAAAAAATAACGATATAAGTACTAAGCGAGGGAAGCGCCCGATAGATATGTGGAGGAGCGGGCACAGTAACACAATGATGATGATGAGATCTCGGAGAAACCAGAACTGAACAGATTCGGGATGGAGAAAATGGTAAGCGAATTGAATAATAGTTGTTGAACTTTCTTGGTATTTATAGAGTTCGAGCGCCAAGTCATGAAGAAATACAACAGAGACTGCAATTAAATATGGAACGATCAGCGACCACCACCGCTTGGATAGTTGTAACCAATAATCGCTGATTTTTTTGAACTTAAGAAAATAGAAAAAACCGGCGGTAAAGCCAAAGAAAGGAACTGCAATTCTGGCTGCTGAGTTAGTAAACCATTCCTGAAAATAGTAGTTAAGGCTTAGGGCAGAACCTACATTTATGTAGTGTTTAGAATTGTAATGAATTGCGACGACTAAAAAGATCGCAATGAGATTTGCAACCCTAAAGACATTACTGCTCCGCTGGGTAAATTCGGCCATAATATTACACTTCCGGAAATACGGTTAAATTGTAAATATCCACCCAATCAAGGTTAGACCAGCTTTCTACCGCGTTTTGCTGAGCGTTTCTGGGGAACAGCAAGAATATTCTGAAGGCCAGACGAAATGCCTATGAAATAGAATACCCAAGGCGCGTAGGCGACACCAATGAACATGCCACAAACGCAGTAAATGATAATTACTTGGTGAAGAGCTGTTGCGATCGCTCGTGGAGCGGGCTCAGCCATGCAATCTCGGCTTAATTTCCAGTTTAGGTGCCAGGCCCGAAATATCAAAAGGATATACATAAATAAACCTACATATCCTTGCTCACCCAGAACTTCAAAGAAGATGTTGTGAAATGCTTTTGGTTGGTTGGGCTTGAGGTTCAAATCAACGCCAGACTGAAGGTATTGATGAAGTTGCCCGGCATTGGCGATATAAGAATCAAAGCCACCCCCCGTCAAGGGTCGCTCACTGACGTAGTCAATGGTCCACCTCCATACGAGAATTCTTCCCAGTGCCGACGACTCTTCAGTTGCGTTTTCGAGTGTTTGCATCCGAGATACGTATGCATCGGATGCAAATGCAATAAGGCCAATCGTAAGGACAACTGAACTCAAGGCAAGTATGACTTTGTGTTGGCTCGAAAAAAAGTATAGAAAAAGTAAGACAGCAAGTCCAACCAAACCGGTCCTGGCATAGGTTCCAATTACCGTTAGAATGCAGCATGCGACTAAAAAAAGGGTTAAAGGCTTGAGGAAGGGTATTTGATCACGAAAAAGAGAGTGGTTGCGAATATATAAAAGCAACGGTATCGTAAACACTGCAACCATCGAGAGTGTGCTTGTTTCAGCAATCTCACTGTCGCCTAATGGGGTTGATACGAGAGGCATGCCATAGCCGCCCTGACCTAAGGCAGTTCTTATTCCCCCAGTTAGTACATAATAAGACACGCCGGCAACAATGGCGCACAGAGCCATTTCGACCTTTAAACGATTGTTGAGAATAAAAGGAATGGTTAGCGTCATTACGATGGTTTTTATAACGTAGTCGTACTTGAACCAAGCTGGTCCAGGGAATTGAGCAATTGAAGTGGTATAAGTGATCCAACCTATGAAACAAAGAAGCACAAATGTAATGCTTGGAATTCTTGGGGTTTGGAGTTTTTTTATGTTTAGTATTAATGAAATGAGTAGAACTAATGTTACCGCAAGGGATAGAGGTTTACCTGCTAGAAATCCGAAACTGAGTTGCTGGGGCTTGAGTATGTCAACAAATAATACTGTATAAAGCGCAATATAAGGAGATTTAAGCCCGTATAGAGCGCAAATTGTAAGCGTAACTAGCCAGAAAGCATCAGTGATCATCTTTTTCTGTCTCAATCCTCGATGCAGCAAATAAAAACGACAACGTTATAAATACAACTATAATTTTAACCCCGATAGTTAGCAATTAAGGCCTCCCGGATTTAGAAATTTATTTATGTTTATTTTAAGAAATCGGCGTTTAGATACTAAACTAAATGAAATATTATTTATTTAATTTTTTATTTAGAATTTTTAGATTTTATTTTAATTGATCTTGGGCTGTTAATTCGTTTGGAGAAAATATTTTTAGTTAGTGAGAATGCTCGTCCGATGATATACAAGCTGGCTATCGGCCAATAAATTAATGCATCGAGACTAAGCTGTGTTTTAAGACAATAGAAGACATACGAAGACAAAAAAAAGAAAGCTACTGAAAAATTAGCAAGTTTAGGCTCCATAAGCCATATAGATGCTCCCAGGGCGGCGATCGAAACCACGGTTACAGTGAAGGAAAATAAAGCAGTCTTGGATGACAAAAAATCAGAGAGCGAGGAGCCATCTTGATGACCATGCCAAATTTCTCTTCTAGTGAAATCAAGAAGGCTTCTGGGGAAGCCTCGATGGAAGGCTCTCAGTTCTGGCGTATGGATAATCGGGAAATCCTTACGTGTGGCTTTTTGGCAAATGTCGACATCCTCTGAAGTGGCTAGGTGTGACGTAAACCCTCCGATCCGTAAAAAAAGAGATTTTGGAATAATCAAGTGTCCGGAATTGATGTAGTTAGATTTCCCATTATCGAGTCTTGAAAACCAGCCCCGGGAGACATAGTCGAAATAGGGAGACTTGCATCTACTCCCAAAAAGAACATCTGAGGTATTGGTGTTGTTGTTGATAAAATTTTTGAAATTTTCCCCCCAGTTTTTATCCAACGAGACATCGGCATCGATGAAAACTAGAAATTCTCCGTTAGCTATTTTTGCACCCTCATTCCTTACTCCGGCTATTGTTTTGGATGAGCTGCTAATAGTAACAACACCAAGTTCGTCACAAATTTCCGTCGTTCTATCTGTTGACAGATTGTCAACAACGATTATTTCAGCCTCCAATCTTCGTACACAAGCGAGAATGCTATTTATCGTTGTGGCAATCTCATACTCTTCGTTAAATGCTGGGACTATAAATGAAAGATCGATTTTCCTCATAATTTAATTTACCAAGATATTTCCCGGGGGTTGAGGCGGTGAACCTTGAGGGGTCGAAGATAAAATTGGGCCAATATAAGGGAATGACGTTTCGCGACCGTAGAAATCTAATAACGACCGATTTTGGAAGTCGCTTGGATAGTTAATCTGTCCTTTTTCCTTAGGATTTGGAACCTCATAGATGATCGTTTTATCAGAGTCCTTTAATATTGGATCTATAAGAAAATTTTGCTCGACTGGAAAGAAATCGGGAAAATAACTACTCAAATTTTGTGATAAAACAACACCCGAGCGATAAAAGACGTTATCTTGTATGACTGCATTTTTGTTGAGCGTGCGAATCATCGTTATTTTAAATCCATCGTCAGGTACGTGAATGATGTTCCTTGTTATAACTACCGACTCTGAATCACCTTCTTTACCCACGACTATCGCGGCGGCATCAGCATAAAGGCGTGAACTTGCGTCGGATACCCTTGAAACGATATTATTGGCGATAAGGATTGATCCGCCTATATCCCCACCGACATTTATTCCAAGAGGCGATGTTCCATTATTCAGTTCTGAAACCGGGCCAAGTCCTGAATTCAATATTATGTTGTTATTAACTTCAACACTAGCGCTCCAGCAATCGCCAATATCATCGTGATCGCTCGTGCTGACATTTATCCCTGTTCCTCTTTGATTTTCAATGAAGTTATAACGAGCTCGTAGCGTACCCGCGACGTCACCGCAATTGGTTGAGTTAAAGGGCGATTGGTCGTAAAAATGAATACCGAACTTTGCTTTGTTATCTCTAAGGTAATTCCAACTGAAATCCCAAGCTTGTGATGTGGGATCCGAAGCTGTGCCTCTTTTGGACATGTAAGTTGTATGGTGAAAATGGGAGGTCTGACGACAGCCCAAATCATGGATGTAGTTTCCGTAAACCTTTACATTAGAGGAACCCATGCCTCCGCTAGAGATAGCGCCATTCCAGCCATTAGAGCATTTTCCGGGAATATCGGTAATTAGATTTCCTATTATTCGCCCATTTTCGGACGTCGTTATTTGTGCGGTTGAGTTTAGTGTGCTGCCTGCTCCGAAGGTGGGCGAGTCGTCGTTGGGATCTTCCAAAAGCCCACCTTTAAATGTAAATTTGGAGATGACGATACCGGAACTTAGGTAAGGATTTACGCCCGCTTTGGGTGATTGTACGAGCGGTCGGGTGTCAGGATATGCTGAGAATGAGATCTGTTGATCCAGAGTGCCCTTTAACGCTCGTAGAAACATTGCATAATCTCGGCCTCCGCCGCCAAACAAGGGTTCGGCTACTCCGTGACTATATAGAACGTCTCCCGGTAGCAACCCCATATTGCCAGGGGCTGGCTTATTTGAAATGTATCCATTGATGAACCCCCATGGATTATCGAAGCTACCATCTCCCGATGAGTTATTACCTGAGGGCTTTGCATGGTGAATGTTGCCGCTGCGTACAGTAAATTCGTACCCGTCTGAGATTTGTCCGGAAAGTGACTCGACTTGAATGTTTGCAATACCGCTCGATGAGCTTGGAAGGGAAAATGCAATTTCGTATAGCCTGTGAGTCTTAAAGAGGTCGCTAGGTCCGCCTGGCAATTCTCCATCAGCGGCCTTCCAGTAATAGATGTGAGCCGCCGGCCGCCGAACGCCAGTGCTGTCTGTGACGTAAACTTGGCCCTTGGAAGTCTCAAAATTATAACCCCAAAGCGTTACAATCGCCCCGGTTCCTTGTCCATCGTTTAGGCCCTCACTTGGCCCGCTTATCAGGTCGGAGAACGCGACACGCGGTATCTCTTGGGCTTGCGTCAGCATTGAGAAAAGAAAAATAATCGGAACTAATGATAGTTTCACTAAATTTTTCATGGTGTTCTCTTTTTGCGATTGCAATTAATAAGATTATTGCATTTTTTTAGATATTTTAAAGGTAAAGTACGAAAAATTTGAGCCGTGTGAATTGAAGACGAATTAAATCCATATTTTTATGTTTTATTGAGTTGGCTATCTGGGTTGTCAACCGTAAAACGATTTCGGATCCGCTTGGCCGGATTGCCAGCAACAATGTCGCCTGGGTGAGTTGGCTTAACGACCACGCTTCCGGCTGCAACGACTGTTTGATTGCTAAGTTCTGCGATTACTGTTGATGCGTTTCCAAGCCAACAGTCTTTCCCAATCACGATCTTATCGTACAATCCGCCTTGACTTTGTATTGGGAGCGTTGTGTCGTCGAAATTGTGTTGGCTGCTGCCACTCAATATGTGAACCCCACTTCCCAAAAGCGTGTTCTCTCCGATCGTGCATTTTCCTATATTGCACTGGGGACCAATATAAACGCCTCTGTGGATGGATGTGTCGTGATGAGAGAAAATAGTCAAAAAACCCACAAGAATCTCGTCGGAGGTGTCTGGGCACGCGAGCCGATAAAACGCTGCACGTGAGTAAATACCAATTTTGCCTGGGATCAGGCTGAGCGCTTGCGAGAATGACATAAATGTACCATCAACGTTACCCGTCAGACTGAATGCACGATACAACGCGTAAATCGGAAGCATCACCAACAGAAAAGCATTTTTAATAAAACGTTTGATAATTTGGCGAGTAGTCATTGCTTATTCCGCCGCGTGTCTAGCCAAGCTTTTTCTTTGGCTATATCCAAATGCCTAACGCTGTAAATTAGTCGGTCTATGATTCTGCCTATGAGCCCACGCCAAGTTAATTGCAGCGGCTTGGCCCCCACCAACTCTGGATTTTTTGAGGTGACGCTGTGGCTTGCTGGGACCGCAGCTAGGTGAGGGCCGTAGTTCTGCGTCAGAATGACCAGTATTCTCGAAAAATGTCGCTCTTCACTGTTAGCCAGGGTGCTGCACGCCTGTTTTAACCATGCGTGAGCGGTTTTCATAAGGCTGTCTGCCTTTGGTTGGTTGACAAGTTCCGCGGCTTGAAACATCAGCATGGCTTTACGAATGTCCTGCGCAACCCAAGTGTGATTGGCGAATTCAAGCTGAGATGTGTCGGCCAGAAATGGACGTTCGTTTCGCTGCATCCACTTTGTGTATGCAAGAAGGGAGGCTGCAGCAAATTGATAGACTTCGTCCAGTTGGTTACGGGCTCGTTTTTCCTGCAAATACCTGGCTATCGCCGACAGTAAAATCAGGTAAGACCAACCGGTTTCAATGTTTAGAAGATCCCTGTTGGTAATGTTGTCTTCTGGATGAATGGTATTTTTGATCACGGTTTCTGCTTGAGTGAGCCAATCGTTTTCAGGTTCGAGAATAGATGCATCAATAAGCGCGGTCAGGTAGTTGCCGGTACCACGGGTGAACGGGTAGATGTGGGTGGTTACCGGGTTGCCTTTGGCTAGGCCTTTCATGCGCGGAAGTTCGCGGTTTTTTAGTGCGAGTACCGATTCCAGTAATCCACCTGATCCCTCATGGCTGGTTACCATCCACTGGGCTAATTCTAGCGTGGCGGTTTTTGAGGCTTTGCTGCCAGTCAGCAGGTAGTGGTACATCAAACCGCTGGTGTAACAGTGTTCTGCTGCTGGCCCGCCGCCGGTTTGGCCGGGGGTAGAGCTCGTGTCGTTCTGGCGTGTAAACGTGCGGTGCGTAGCTGTTTGCGCGTCCAGGTAGTGGTCTGTGTGCCAGAACAGGCCGTTGTTGTATTCGGTGCGATCTTGGTCGGTATGATAAATGTCGATGTCTGTAATGTGCTGGGCAAGGTCATCCATTAGCTCAAACCAGCGTTTGTCGCCACTCAGGGCAAACTGTCGGGCGAAACCGTATATTGCATCGTACTGGTTGTTGTAATGGGAGATGAACGGTGCGTCGCCTTCGGCCTGGTAAAGCGTTTCATGGTCGGCAAAGATATCGCCGAAGTTGCGCCAACCAAATTCGTCGATCACTTCTCTCTTGGCAAAGAAGTTTGAGTTTCCGTTCAGGCCTTCAGCGATAAGCTCGCCCAAGGCGTCGGGTTGTGCGTTGGCTTTGAACCATGGAAAGGCGTTCGCCTGCTCGTAGCATTCAGGAGCGAGCACCGGCACAAGAGGTGTGTAAGCGGCGGCGACTGTGTTGCTGTTTGAGCTGTGCGCAATCAAGCAGCGGAGGGTCTTTCGTTCACCGCCTTGCAGTTCGTAGGCCTTTTTGGAATCTTTTGGAAATAGACCGACTGTAAGTTTGTTGTCTTCTTTGCGCAGGCTGGTTGGGAAGTTTTGCCAAAAGCCCGGAACTGCTAAATCGAGTGTTCCGCCATCATACTCAATGCTGACTAGCGGGTTAGCGCGCTTGCCTTCGTGTACCAGATCGTTTGGGTTAGCGAACCGGTAGCCACAGAATTGTGTGGTTATTTCACCGTCAGCATCGACATGGTTGCGGCTTTGCCAGTTTTCTCCGCCGCTGGAATCTTGGTAGAGATTGAAATCGGCGAGTTGAACCATTTTTGGTTCTTTATCGGTCGCTTGCGGAGTTACTTGCGCCAGGCACTCTGCTGGCAGTGTTGTTTCTATCGCCAGTTCCCGAAAGTACACGGAGCCTGCGTCGCCAAGATCCCACAGGCCGCCCGGGTGCCGCGCGCGCTTTGGATTGTGAGTGGTTAGCTCCACCTGAATGAGCCCAGTCTCCAGAAAAATTCTGAGTTCACATTCAAATCGCGACAGCGGCTCATTGTTTTGCTTTAGCCATTGGCCTTTTAACGTAGCAGCGACAAAACCGGGGCCTGTATGGGTTATTTTCCAGCTGGCATCGGCTTCAGCAGTACACGGCAGGCCTGCTTCATCGGTGAGTGTTACGGTCGATGGCGTGCCCGGGTTATTTTTTTGGGTGACTTGCCAATGAAGGCTGTTAGAAGCTAAAGCCACGCTACCTGTTGAGGTACGGATAACACAGCGGTCTGACGTTTGCTCAATAGCAGGCTCATGGCTGGTGGTGGCGTTCGGCTCTTGCTGCTTTACCAGTTCTAGGTCTTTTACTTGGCCGGAATCTAGGCTGACCAGGAAACTGGCGTGAACCCAGCGAAGGCTTCCGTCTGGCCAGTGCGCAAGAGGCTGAAGTTGAACAGTGATTGGCTCTTGGCCATTCATCAGTGCAAGTTGGTAAATGGCCTGCACGGTGCCTTTTGGCAGCGGAATACCCAGTCCCACGGGCTCATTAATACGAGCGGCGCCGTCTTTTTCTTCTAGCCGAATGGTTATTTTTTCCATGAATTTGACTACAGCCTAACGTCCTGTGTATTGCATAAAATAGTCTGCCAGAAGAGCAGCATAAAGCCACATTTTGCCATGTTATAGCTTCTGCATTTGTTGGTTCTAAGCGTTTAGTAACCCGAGAGGCCAGCCGACCTCGGCCAAGCGCGAACAGGCATAACCAAATATATTCAACCCCTGAACATCACCTGACGGTATATTCCAGAACCTCTGTCGGTGAGCTATAGAGATTATCGTAATCATACGTCCGTATCTGAAAATACCACTTTCCTTTATCCAGATTTTCAATCGTAAAGCGAGTTTCCTGCCCTGAAATATCGGCTTTTGTGTCTAAAGAACTTGCCTGCTGCCCGTAGCTTAGTTCGTAACCGTTGATGTCTCCCAGCGCCAACGAACTGCCATCAGCTCTTGTAAGCGGCGCAGTCCATGTCAGGGTAACCGACGACTGATTCTCTGCGGGGGGCAGCAGTTGTGGGGGATTGACGACTCCATCAAGCGCTTCTGTTGTCCAAGGGCTAACATTAGACTGAAAAGCTTCCAAATTAGAGATGCCAGATACATTGTTCACAGCCAAAGCATCTGCTGTTAACACGTTTGTTCCTTGTAGGTACTCCCATACATCGGGAATGCCGTCATTATCTTGATCAAAAGAACTATTGTTTGGATTATCCGCAATTAGCGTTGTGAAGATTTTAGCCGGATCTTGTAACTCGCCCGTTACCGTATCAATAAACTGTACGGAGAGGTTGGCGTTCCTGACACCGTCGTAATATTCAACGCTGACAGGGTAACTCTGGCCGGAATTAGCGGTAATTTGAACTGTATTAGGCGTACGGGAGTATCCCCATCTATCAATTACACGCTTGCCATCAAAGTCTACCCGAATACCATCATCGGCATTGGCAATGACTTCGTAGCTCCTCGCGCCATCGGCATGAAGCGGAGTGAATTGTGTTGTGTACCGCGCACTAAAGTTATCGACAGGCAGTTCAGGTGCTGGGGAGGCGTAAGCCCAATTAAACGCTAACCCGGATTCAAGCCTTGTCATAACAAACTGGTCAAAATTTGGCCCCGAAAAATACTGAGCCCACACGCCGGGTGCATGACTTGCTATCGGAACCGGTGTATCTTCAACATTCGTCAAATCCGAACCCGCTACATACTCTTCAAGGTTACTAAAGCCATCATTGTCAAAGTCAGCCTGCGCATCAGCGGGATCTAACGCGTCCAGGCCGTAAGCAAACTCTGCCCCATCAGGTATTCCGTCTCCATCCGAATCAGCGTCAGTTGGGCTGGAGCCCACCCAAAATTCGTCGTAATTCGTGAGAATGTCATTGTCACTGTCGGCGTTGCCGTCATTCGGGTTGGTAGAATCCAGCCCATAGAACGCTTCCCAGTTGTCGTACAGACGGTCTTGGTCGTTATCCAGCGGTGGGTAGGCTGGTGCAAAAGGAATAGCCTGTTTGCCGTCAAAAAAACCAACTCTATACCCGAGTTCGTAACCGGCAACGGATTGAGCATCGTCAGGATAGATCTGCGACCCTTGTGAAAAAGATGACAAATACTGCCCATCTATTACGGCCTGACTAAAGCCTGGGCCTTCCCAGGCAACAGCAAATTGGTCGCCACCGCCGGCTTCACGGTACCGCATCTCAAAATAATACCGTTGCCCGGATGACAGAGTGATATTGCCGGAAGTCTGAGAACTGTACTTGTCGAATTCTCCGCGTCTAGCCCAACCAGGGACAGAAGCTATAACTCGTGCCTCACTGGGTGAGGTAGAGTTGCTCAGTAAAAACTGCCCATCATCATCGCTATTTACGAAAAAGCGGTATTGCCCGTCAGCGGGTGCCGTGATGTAACCTCTCACCAAGCCAGCATAACGATCACCCCTATTGATAGGGCCTTCTAATCGATTAAGCCGTAACACTTCGTCTGGATTGTCGGGGTATCGCGCCAGGCTATCTAAACCACTTACGGATGAGATAGTTACGTTGTTGTAATACCAAATCTCAACAACGCCTTGCTCACTTTTTTCAGGTAAAGCGGCCGGCGCAGGCAGGGTATCGATATCCCTAGGTGTCAACGTGCTACAGCCAGATGTTATGAGTATAGAAATACAAACAACAAGAAATTTTTTGTTGGCCTGCATGGGGGCACCTCCAGATTTACCTTGCGCGCAAAAAGATTTTTTGATCGCCTAACTTACTCCAATAATGTTAGCACAAATTAGAGCAGTGGCTGCTTTAATGAGCGGAGCTTGCGCCGTAGCATTGTTGGTATTGATCTACCATCTGCTCTACTGAAAATTCCTTTTCAAACCTTGCCTCTGCGGCGCTGCCCATCTTTTTTCGTTCTTCTGGCTGGTCCAGTAAGTTCTTTATAGCGCGGGTAAATGCCTCTTGGTCATCACTTTCAATCAGAAAACCTGTTTCTTTGTCTTCGACAATTTCCGGCGTGCCTCCTACTCGCGTGGCTACTGTGGGAATGCCAAGGCTCATGGCTTCTAGCAGGGTCATGGAGGTGCCTTCGGTGAATGATGGAAGAAGGAATATGTCCATCAAGCTGAGGTAGTCCGCAGGCTTGGATTGAAACCCTGTAAAAATGACAGCGTTGTTTAAATTCAACTTTTGGGTTGTCGCTTCCAGGTTTTCGCGCTCGGGGCCATCGCCGACCAGCAGCAGGCGCACTTTATAACCTTGGTCGATCAGGGTGCGGGTGGCTTGCAGCATCATAGGTTGGTTTTTGACGGCGTCCAGCCTTGCTACGGTACCTATAACAACGTCACCCGATTTAATGCCCAGTTCCGTCAAGAGTTCTTGTTTGCGGTCTTCCTCTACCGCTAATGGCGTGATGCCGTTGTAAATGACCGCGATTTTGGACGCTGGCATGTATTCGTATTCAATCAATGCTTCACGGGTAGCCGCTGATATGGCGACCAGGCGATGAGAGGTGAGGGCGATGAGGGGGTTTATCAGCCTTGCTTTTTTTCGGTGTTGGTCTGGATGAAAGCGGCCGTGTTCGGTGAACACGACTTTTGCGCCTGTGCCCCAATGTGCGAACCAGCCGTAGGTGTAGGGCGAATACTGGTGGCAATGCACAAAGTTGAAACGGCCGGACTTGATGAGCCGCCGGAGCCAGAGGATTGTTTTCCAGTCTAGCCCTGGCCCGCGCTGCCTGGAATGGATAGTGATGCCGCTGTCTGCTTCCATGGCCTTGCCGATGGCGCCAACTTCGCCATCAATGCAGGCAATTTCGCACTGGAACCGTTGTGGGTCCAGATTGGTCAACAATTGGCGAATAACCTGTTCGGTGCCACCGAAACCCATGTTAAAGGTAACGTGCAGGATGCGGGTTAGGGAGTGCTTGTCAGCCACGGGTGGAGTCACTTTTTCGACGAGAGAATGAAAAGGTTCAGATTTGCTGGTAAACCCACTTCATGCCTGCGCTGGCGATCTGGTTCATTTCACGGTTGGTGTTCCATGAAAAGCTGTTTCGCCTGCGGTGTTGGGCTTCCAGCTGCGCCACGAAATTGTATACCAGGTTGACCCGAAAATAAGAGCTGTCGGCAATTATAGGGGGTAAACCGTAGGCTTTTAAAAATCTGGCCGGCAATTCGCCGAGCAGGCTGCGCCGGGTGCGGTTGGTTTGTGTGATGGCCCATAGGCTGCTGTAGAAGCGCGCTACGTCTTCCAGATTGCTTGAAACGCGGGTTTTCCTGAAATCTAATATGTGCATGTTCTGCTGGCTATCCACCAGTACGTTATAAAGCACAAAGTCGCCATGAACCTGACACGGGAAGGCGTTGTTTGCGGGCAGGTAGTCAGGGCTGCTGAGTTTTTGTAGCTCCGCGGAGCACTTACTCTTAATTTTTTCGAGTTTATGCTCCGGTATCAGGTTGCTTTCCCGGATTTCGCGCATTTTTCGTTCAAACTCGGTGGCCATCCAGCTGCCATCAATGTTTGGTGGTGTTTGGTTGGCGGTACTGTCGTGATACTTGCGTAGCCAGGTGCCGATCTCTGTGATGTGGTGAGACAGGGTATCGGGGTTTTGGAGGTGATGGCCTCTTAGTCTGCCGAGCAGATAGGTCGGATTCCAGAGTGTATGAAACAACTCCTGGCCGATGACCTTCTTTGTGGTCAGGTGGTTTTCGGCTTCGTCAAAGCTGATAAGTTCGATGGCTTTAACGTGGGTTGTTTGAATATTCAGGTGCCGGCAGCGGATGAGCTCCATCGCTTCCGGCTTTAGGCTGCTTTCTGGGGTGTGTTTTGTATAGGTGTTCGACGACAAGGTGCCAGTGCTGCTTGCGTTGCTGCGCATTTCGCCCTGGCTTGTGCTCATTGGAAACTGTCGTTTTTAAGAGTGAAGGGTTGAGCTTGTAGCGCCGCTTTTTGGTTAATAACGGCGTTGTAAGCGCTTTCGCAGCTGCGCTCTGTGCACGGTGCCTGAAGGGTCACCAGCGCAAAGCGCGTTGCACCCTGCAGCAACGCGGGTATTTGCAGCAGTTTGGCATTGCGGTAGCTGTCGGTGCGGTAGTCGCCCACTTGATACCACTGCGCCATAACCACCCGTTCCCGCGTGAGTATGTTGCGGTAAGCCGTTGCGCCGGGCTGTTGATTGCTCTCGCGCAGCCATTGTGAGCGGTTGAACTGTGGTGGCAGGTAAGGCACCAGTTTGTTCTCGGCGTTGGTGCGCTGGCTTTGTGCCAGTAACACCCAGGTGCCTGCCTTGCGCCAGGCCTGTTGGTTCATGGCTTCCGGCATGCTCAGGGGAATTGGGAGCGATTGGAGTTCGGCCTTCGGGCTGTTCGCCATGTTCAGCGACCAGATCCCGGGTTGTGCGGTTGTGGTGGTTGCCAGAGTTAGGGCAACGGGGCCGATCAGTACGGCAACGGCGATGGCGATGTAGCCTTTTTTATTGATTCTGGCTGGCTGAGCTTGGTTGTCGGGGTTGCGCTTCATAACCGGTGAGAAGTACATAACCGGGATAATGAAGGCGCCGTATACCAGCCAGCCCATCAGTTCGTGGTCTGTCAGCAGGTCGCTTTGCATTTCGGATTGATAGCCGACCACCACCAGAATGGTAATGCGAACCCAGTTTACGATCAGCGCTAGCGTGATGGCGATGCTGAGGCTTGCTAGCCAGCCGCGCCAGCGGTAGTCGTTCAATATGGACGTCATGGCCGCTAGCAGGATCGAGATGGCGAAGTAGCGAATACCGGAGCAGCCGTCTTCAATGACCAGCCGGCCAAAGGGCACGGTAATGCTGTTGCCTTCTATAAGTGCCGGCATATTCATCCAGCTTACCCAAGTGCCTACTACGGCGCTGGCGAGGTGGACCAGTGCCGGTACTAAATCGGCCCAGAACGGTAACGATAGCGACAAAACCAGAATGTAGGGCAAAAAGCTGATCATGCGTTGCCAGCCCAGTAACGCCCAGGTTATGCCGGCAACGCCCGCGGGCAGTGCAAAGTAGGCGAGGGTGTCGATGCGGGCAAGTTCTAGAACGGCCCAGCCCAGGGTGATTACAATCAGGGCCAGTGCGCCGGTTTTGTAAAAGGGCCTTTGCTGATGGGTTAGTGCTTTATTGGGCGCTGGCGGATGGGTGATAACCAACCAGAGAAAAATGAGTGCGGTTGCCAGGCCGTGGGCGAGGACTTGTTCGAATTCTAGCCAAGCTTCGGCAAGCCTGATCCAGGTGGGCAAGAAGATCAAAACCGCGATTGCAGTAGCCAGCAAATAGGGTTTTGCTACCGGGATATTTTGTAGTGTTTTCCGTAACATTGCGCGTCCGCCGAGTGTGATAACAGTATTCAGGGTACTGGGTATTCAGGCTTGGGCAAACACAAAAAAAAGACAAAAAAAGGCCAGCCGAAGCTGGCCTCCGTCAATGCTGAACAATCAGGCCTTCTGACGACGACGGGCAGCGCCCAGGCCGGCAAGGCCTAGGCCGAGTAGGGCCAGGGTGCCGGGTTCTGGAACGTCAGTAACTATAACATTATCCAGAAAGTTCCCGACGGTGCCAGTGGATGGAACGATGGCCGCGAACGCTATCTTAGAAGTTTCTGATGTCGCCATAAAATTGTAAGTAGCGACAGACCAGATTCCCTTTGGTCCGTTGACGATGTTGAATGTGTTTCCGTTACCAACGTCGTCTCCGAGATAAAAACTGAACTCTTCTGCAGGGTTCGTGTTTGCTCTTGCACTGTGAGCGAAAGACACCTCATAGATGGTTCCGATTACTGAACCAAAGCTTTGGAAAATTGAGTAGGGGCCGCCATTCCGCGAGTTTAACTCGAGGTATTGGGACCCATCATCTGCTGGGGCAGGGCCAGCTGGTTGGGCGCCACTGTCGCGGTTCCAAAGCTCTACATCTCCAGTTGCGTCCCATCCTATTAGCTGTGCGGGTGTCAAGAACTGGTATCCGCTAACCCCAGGGTTTTCGAAGCTACCATTTGTAAGAAGGTTTGCGTTTGCTAGTGTCTCGTTTGGTTAATTAACTAGTCTAATTATGCTATAATTCCATAATACTCACGAATTATGGGGATGTTATTTTGGCTCGGCAACCTGCACCTTTTAATCTTACGGTTAACGATCAACTG